>MCHG01000079.1_pt1 | contig 67423 bp, 57 predicted proteins | sample 787351 | NCBI WGS metagenome assembly MCHG01 (sample SAMN05430296, study PRJNA330682) | permafrost metagenome | biome: Cold desert; feature: permafrost; material: soil; isolation source: enrichment culture inoculated with soil incubated with H2/CO2 at 20 degrees... ... | reverse complement strand
AGAAATTAAAAGCGATAAACCAATGGTATAACAAGCAAAATACTAAACTTCAAGCTTTTAGTGATAAAGTCTTAAAGCCCAAAAATGATAACAAAACTGTAGTCACTAAAAAAATGGCGAAACTTACGATTAAAAGGAATAATAGCGTTAGAGATTACGTAAATAAGACTGCAAGAATAATCATTAATTACTGTGTAGTTAATGATATTGGAACTATCGTAGTAGGAAGAAACAAAAATATAGGTCAAAATATCAATATAGGCAGTAAAAATAATCAAATCTTTGTTAATATCCCTACAGGAACTCTTATAGAGAAAATAAGCTATTTAAGCAAATATAATCAAATTGCTTTTAAAGAGCAGGAAGAGAGCTATACGAGTAAAGCTGATTTTTTTAGTAACGACTTTATTCCAAAATATGATAAAGGTAATACAAAAGTATATACGTTTAGTGGAAGAAGAGTGACAAGAGGACAATATAAATCAGCGAATAGTAAAATATACAATGCAGACTGTAATGGGGCATTAAACATAATGCGTAAATGTAGCCTGGGAGGTAGTGAATTAACTACCTTACAGAGTAGTGGCAACTTGGATATGCCAATGCGAATAAGGGTATCCTGACTTAGGAGGAAACTTAAAAATCAACCTTCGCATAAAAAAGAATCCCCCACTTCTATAAGTGGAGGGAGGGTTCAATAAATTAAAATACAAAAACTGTATAGGAACGTTCCAAATACCTATACAGTATCAACTTTAGCGTTCTCTTATTAGTTCTTCTTAATTATTTGCTAGCCAAAAGATGTAATTCATCAGCTAAGGTAGTGACTTCTGTTAAAGTAGCAGTAACCTCCTGAATTGCTGCAGATTGCTGCTCAGTAGTATCGAGTGTAGCATTAGAGGTTTCAATGGTTTTATCCACAGATTCTTGAATACTATTTGTAAGTTGTGCTATCTTTATTGCGGTTTCTTTTGAACTTTGGGACAAATTTCTAATTTCTGTTGCGACTACACCGAAACCTCTACCTGCATCTCCTGCTCTAGCAGCTTCTATTGCAGCATTTAATCCAAGCATTTTTGTTTGATCTGCAATATTTCTTATAGATTCTAGTATTGAATTAATCTCTATTGAGATCTTCTTTACGTGAGTTATTTCATCATTTAAATTATGTTGGTTATTCGTAACAGTTATTGATGATGCGCTAAGTTCCTCCATAGTTGCAGATATTTGATTAAAATTATCTGCAAGTTTTTGTGACATTGAGCTTAATATTAATTGCTCATAACCAATTTGTGAAAGTGAATTTGCAATGAGAAATAGTACCTCAGCAGCAGCTTTTATATTTTCCTCTTTTGTCATATATACATTTTGAGATGCATGAACAAAACCATCTGCTTCAACGCCTAATTCAGCTGCTGTCTTTCTAAATTTAGATTCATCAGGTGTTGAAATCAAAATTTGTCCACCTAAAATTGTTCCGATTAAATGTCCCTCAATCAAAATGGGTGCTGCAAAATCTATTAGCCCAGCATGACAAGTATGAATATAAGGTTTTTTCGTTCTTGCAGTCTCTTCTCCACTTTTTTTGTGGGATGCTGCACATCTGTCATTTCCAATTTTGGTTGATTGGACAAAATCTGTACAAAAACTTGTATACGAGCTTGGTTTAGTCACAGGTTTTCCGTCTCGATCTACTGTAACGCTGGCTAAATTCATGCTAGTTGCAAAATTATCTTGAAACTTTTGCAACATATCAATGTCAATAACATCATTGATTTCAAGTGCCAGAATATCTAAATCACCAGTATTTAATTGTTTTATCACGTAATTATCTCTCCTATAAGTTGAATTAACTGTTATATATACTCAATATGTTAGTCTATAGTATTATCGGTAGATTAGAAGAAATATTTATAGTTAAATGATAAAAATATAACGGAAACTTAAGTGTAAGTTGTTAAGAGCAGATAATATTACTCTTGATTAAGAATAAAAGGATTATTTCGTATGTAAAAATACTAGGTGACAATAAACCCTAATGGCTAGAATTGCGCTAGTTCCACACAAGATATCCAATGAGTAAAGTGAGGTGAGGACATGTGAGATAATAACAAACGTGATGCTTTGTGGGGAACATATGTATAGGAGGTATTCTGTGAATAGTTCTCTTTAATAAGGCAATAGTAGATATCTAATGATATATACCAAAAGATCTTAATAGATTTTTTAGAGAAGATATTGGAGCACTTTAAACTTAAAATACTGTATAGGATTGTGCTTAATTCCTATACAGTATTATCTTGTGACTTTACATATACATGTAACTATTATTTTTTACTAGCAATAAGATGCAATTCATCAGCTAAAGTAGTCACTTCTGTTAAAGTAGCAGTGACTTCTTGAATTGCAGCAGTTTGTTGCTCAGTAGTATCAAGTGTAGCATTAGATGTTTCAATGGTTTTATCTACAGATTCTTGAATACTATTTGTAAGTTGTGCTATTTTCAACGCGGTTTCTTTTGAACTTTGGGATAAATTTCTGATTTCAGTTGCGACTACGCCAAAACCTCTACCTGCATCTCCTGCTCTAGCAGCTTCTATTGCAGCGTTTAATCCAAGCATTTTTGTTTGATCTGCTATATTTCTTATAGAATCTAATATTGAATTAATTTCTATTGATATTTTTTTTACTTGAGTTATTTCATCACTTAGATTATGTTGGTTATTCGTAACATTTATTGATGATGCGCTAAGTTCCTCCATGGTTGCAGATATTTGGTTAAAGTTATCTGCAAGTTTTTGTGACATAGTGCTTAGTATTAATTGCTCAAAACCAATTTTCGAAAGTGTATTCGCAACGATAAATAGCACCTCAGCGGCAGCTTCAACATTTTTATCTTTAGTCATATATACATTGTTTGATGCATAAGCGAAGCCATCTGCTTCAACACCTATTTCAGCTGCGGTCTTTCTAAATCTAGTTTCATCAGGTGTAGAAGTTAAGACTTGTCCACCTAATATTGTTCCGATGAGATGTCCATCAACCATTATAGGCGCTGCAAAATCTATCAGACCAGCATGACAGTTATAAATATAAGGTTTTCCTGTTCTTACTGTCTCTTCTCCACCTTTCTTGTGGGATGCTGCACATCTGTCATTTCCAATTTTAGTAGATTGAACAAAATCTGTACAAAAACTTGTATATGAGCTTGGTTTAGTCACTGGTTTCCCATCTTTATCAACAGTAACGCTAGCTATATTCATACCAATCGCGAAATTATCTTGAAACTTTTGCAACACGTCGATATCAATAACATCCCGAATCTCAAGTGCTTGAATATCTAAATTACCATTACTTAATTGTTTAATCATGTTTATCTCCCCCAATAATTAATTTCACTGTTATAGGTACTTACTAGTAATATCGTCAAGTTAGAATAATTGTTAATATTATAAAATATAAAAATAATATAAATTATAAGTTATTATTTTTAAATAAAAAAGAAACTTCAATTCTGAAGTTTCTTTTCCTGTGTTTTTTATTGTAAGATGCGTTTTGCACCAATATAACGGGGGTTCCAGTAGGCGTTGCTTAGACTAGAAATTACTACACCTTGACTAGTAGTAGCGGAAATAAAATTATTGTTTCCTATGTAAAATCCTACATGGGATGCACCTACTTTATATGTCTGAAAAAAGACCAAATCTCCAGGTTGAAGATTACTTCTACTCACTGTAGTTCCTATGGTGAATTGACTAGCAGCAGTTCTAGGGATACTCATTCCATTTTTGTTCATTACATATTGTGTGTAACCAGAGCAGTCAAATCCACTAGGGGTTGTCCCTGCAGTAACATAAGGGACTCCAATGAAAGACTTCGCTATTGATATAATTGATTCCACTTTTGTTTGAGTAGTCGTAGTTGTACCTCTATTTACTGGTGTGGTAGTATTGCCGTTTAATTTACTTTTGATGGCTTCAATTGTTTTGGGACCTACAATACCATCTACGCTAAGCTTATTATCACGTTGAAATGAAATTACCGCTTGTTTCGTCTGTTGTCCAAATATCCCGTCTACAGTTCCTACCTGATAATTAAGTGATTTTAAATCATTTTGAAGAGCAGTCACTGCACTTCCCCGAGCTCCAACAGAGAGTGTGCCTTGAGCAAAGGCAGAACTAGTAAAAACAATCATCATTATTACTGAGATAAAAATTACTTTAATTGATTTTCTCATCTAAACATCCTTTCATCCTTAATATATGGGTGAGTACGTATATGATGATAAGAAATTACCCATATTTTACCCATTATAGAATGCTTATTCTATAATGCTAATGCTAAATAATATATCGGTTACAAAGTAATATTTATTAAGATGATTCACATAAATTAATGTAATATATAGTACAAACAATAAATATGTATTTTTTATTTTACGAAAGTTCCCCCAAAAACTGTGTTACTATGAATTACATTTATGTTGTGAGTCCATATACTGTTACTCCTACTTACATCTGTTGCCCAGAAAAATATACTGTTCCCTACTGTATTCTCTCCGACTAACGCTCTGTCCACAGCCGTGTAGTTCTGCTGTACAGCTGGTTTATTTATTGATCCATCACGTACTACAGAAAACTGTTGATCAGCATATATAATATCTCTTATACTGCTCTGAAACTTTCCAGAAGCAATACGATTAAATACTACATTAACTACACCTATCTGACTGTCCATATTGTCAATACCTGCTTCTGCGTGTACTAACCGTGCTAACAGTTCATACTCGGCATCTGTAACACTTTTGCTAGGCTGTTCTATAATTGAACCTCTATTTACTGGCGTGGTGTTATTGGCGTTTAATTTATTTTTGATAACTTTAATTGTTTGAGGGCCTGCAATACCATCTATACAAAGACCATTATCTGCCTGAAAAGATTTAATTGCTTGTAATGTTTTTGGTCCGAATGATCCATCTACTGTGCCTACCTGATAATTAAGTGATTTTAAATTATTTTGAAGAGTAGTTACTGCACTGCCCTGGACTCCAAAAGAGAGTGCACCTTTAGCAAAGGCTGAACTAGTAAAAACCATCAACATTATTATTGAGATAAAAATTACTTTAATTAATTTTTTCATCTAAACATCCTTCCATCCTTAGTATTTTTATATTTATTTATTGTAACAAGATTGTATAAACACTTAATTAGGTTTAATAAAAAATTGTATAACTTGTAAATACTTGAATATATAAAAGATTTATGAGTGAACATTTATAAATATAAAAAAAAAACTTCATTTTCTGAAGTTTTTTTTTTTATTTCATGATACGTCTTGCACCAATATAACGTGGATTCCAGTACGAACTGCTTAGGCTATCAATTGCTATGCCCCGACTGGAAGTAGCCGAAATGAAACTATTATTTCCTATGTAAAATCCTACATGAGATGCACCTGCTTTATATGTCTGGAAAAAGACTAAATCTCCAACTTGTAGATTACTTCTACTAACTACAGTTCCAATGTTGTATTGACTAGCAGCGGTTCTAGGGATACTCATTCCATTTTTGCTCATTACATATTGTGTGTAACCAGAGCAATCAAATCCCTTAGGTGTTGTCCCAGCAGTAACATAAGGAACTCCTATAAAAGATTTTGCTGTTGATATAACATTTGCCACATTTGTTTGAGTTGTTGTACCTCTATTTGGTGTTGTAGTAGTGGTGCTTTTTTTACCAAGTTTAGCCTTAATCATAGAATTAGTTTGAGGACCAACAATACCGTCTACAGAAATCTTAGTATCTCTTTGAAATGAAATAACAGCTCCTTTAGTTTTTGGTCCAAATGATCCATCTACAGGTCCTACCTGATAATTAAGTGATTTTAAATTATTTTGAAGAGTAGTTACTTCACTGCCTCGCGATCCCACAGAGAGTGAACTTTGAGCAAATGCAGAACTAGTAAAAACAACCATCATTATTATTGAGATAAAAAGTACCTTAATTAATTTTTTCATATAAACATCCTTTCGTTCATTAGTTTCTATTTTTATTTATTCATTGTAACAAAGTTGTATATAGGTTGTAAATAGAGTTTTATAAAAACAACGAATAATTTGTAAATACTTGAATATAAATAAGGTTTTTGGGTAAGTGAGTATATAATTATAAGAGAAATCATGAATTTTTTAGCGAATCTAGAATACATATTCTATGTTCTTGAACCTAATCCACACAAGTGATATTTATTAAGAGTTCTCGTATAATGATGTGAAACAATAATTAGATGATAAAGGAGTCCGTTGCAGTTGAATACAGAAAATTTATTTTATTACGAAACAAAAATTGGAAAAATAGGGATTGTTGAGAATGGTTTAGCAGTTACTCATTTGTTTTTTGGGGATTTTAGGCGTTCAGATGTAAATATAATTGAAACGCCCCTGCTGAAGAAAGCAATTCAACAATTGCAAGATTATTTAGATGGAAAAAGAGAAACAGTAGATCTACTCCTTGAACCACAGGGAACAAGTTTTCAGCGAAAGGTATGGAAGGCGTTACAAGAGATTCCTTATGGGAAAACCTGTAGTTATAAAGAAATAGCAAAAAAGGTGGGTAATGTAAAGGCTTGTCGTGCAGTAGGCATGGCAAACAATAAAAATCCAATAGCTATATTTATTCCCTGCCATCGTGTTATTGGTACAAATGGGAAGTTAGTAGGCTATGCAGCGGGTTTAGATGTAAAAGAAAAACTTTTAGAAATAGAAAGACAATATACAGACAGTTGAAACTATTTTATTTTCACTATCCATTGTTATAATAATGTCATTTAAAATTTGTTTATTTCCCTAAATACTGGTGTATATAAGAAAATAGATGTGTGGTCTAGATAGTTAGCATTAAATAATTATATTTATGCAGATATAGTTCTGTATATGGTATAGCGTAATGAAGCTGAGATTAAGCTCGTTGGACAGCTGGACAGTTGGATAGTTAGACAGTTGAAACATTTCTACAGAATGAGTGGAACGAAAAAATTTCAACTTTCCAACTTTCTGATTTCCATCTAATAGTGTTGCTAAGAACGAAGAACTAAACAAGAGCCAATAGGAGGATTAGAATAATGATTAGTTTTTCAAAGCTATTGCTGGGGCAAGAGCACTTTGGTGATTCCCTCAGATATGATCCTAAGAGTCATGCTCAAAATTGTGGTATGGAATCGAAACCTATGATATATTATATAGCCAAGAAGAATTAAAAAAAACAAGTATGGTTTATTTTGATTAAATAGTAAACTTAATCTGATTAAAGTTTCACTTCAACCTTACGTCCGTTGAGCACCATGCTAGTAGGAGTCACATCACACTCATAGGCCAAAATCTGTACGCCCTTTTCTTGTGCGTATTGTAAAGCTAGTCCAAATTCTTTCTGAGTATCATCATTAGAAGTAAAGTACTCAACATTATTCATCTGTACAACAAAGACAATATAGGATAAATATCCATCCCCTATTGCTTTCACAAGTTCATGGATATGTTTTAGTCCTCGCTTAGTTGGCGCGTCAGGAAATTTCACCACTCCATTTTCCTCCAACGTAACACCCTTCACCTCAATAAAGGCCTTTTGTCTATCATTTTCTATATAAAAGTCAAGTCTAGAAGCGCCATAAACTTTTTCAGGTTTGAGGGTTGATATATCTCTAAAGGCTGGAAGGGTAACTATAGAATTAGATAGTGCTTCTAAAAAAGCTTTATTTGGTGCCTGAGAATCCATATTGATTAGCCGATCACCCTTTTGTACTGAAATGAGAGAGTAAGCTGTTTTTCTCTTTATGTTATCACTAGGTTCTAAGTAGACAATCGCTTTATCTATGAGGAGCTCCTTGCATCGACCTGTGTTTTTGACATGACATAGTTCGATTTTATCCCCTATAAGTACGTGGGCTATGAAACGATTTGGACGGCAAATAAATATACCTTTAACAATGTTTTTATAATTCACTCTTGTCAACCTCATTTAATTAGCATGTATGTACTATATATACTTAAGAACTATTAAAATGTACCAAAAGAATTCTATAGTATAATAGTATATATAAAGCATATACTATTATACAGAAACAAGGTAAATTGTTAAAGTATAAACGATGATAAAGGCAAAAAAGTTGTAATTATGGATGGCTTTAATAGAAGGAATAGTTATTTTTGTAAAAAATGTTCCGTTTTAGATCTATGTGTCAATATAGTACAACACTTTTAAGGGAAAAAAGTACCATATATGAACACAATGAAAATTGTATTTTCGTAAACGTTTATAAACTCATGGTTTTAAGAAGCAAGTTTGATTGGCATGAAACTTGCTTGTTAATATAGTAATAACAATCAACATAACAAAAAAAAGAGGAGGAATATTATATGATAAGATACACATTACCTAGAGATACGTTTCATGGAAGAGGTGCTTTAGAAGCGCTTAAAGATCTTAAAGGAACAAAAGCTATGCTAGTAATTGGTGGCAGTTCAATGAAAAAAGCTGGAGTTGTAGATAAAGTAATTGCTTACTTAAAAGAAGCTGGAATCGAAACTCAATTATTTGAAGGTGTTGAGCCAGATCCATCTGTTGAAACAGTAATGAAGGGCGCAGCTCAAATGCGAGATTTCCAACCAGATTGGATAGTTGCAATGGGTGGAGGTTCTCCAATAGATGCAGCAAAAGCTATGTGGTTATTCTACGAGTATCCTGAAGAAACATTTGAACAAGCAGTAGTACCATTTTCATTACCTACTTTAAGAAACAAAGCTAAATTCTGTGCAATCTCTACTACTTCAGGTACTGCTACAGAAGTAACAGCATTTGCTGTAATTACTGATTATGCATCAGGTGTTAAATATCCACTTGCAGATTTTAATCTTACTCCAGATGTTGCAATTGTTGATCCTGATTTAACTGAAACAATGCCTCCAAAATTAGTATCTTTTACTGGTATGGATGCTATAACTCATGCATTTGAAGCTTATGTTGCATGTTTTCACAGCCCATTCACTGATCCACTTGCAATACATGCAATAAAAATGATATTTAAAAATCTTGAAAATTCTTTCAAAGGTGATATGGACGCTAGAGAGCAAATGCATTATGCTCAATGTTTAGCTGGGCAAGCATTCTCTAATGCTTTACTAGGATTAGTACATTCAATGGCTCATAAAACTGGTGCTGCATTCTCAACTGGACATATTCCTCATGGTTGTGCAAATGCAATATACCTTCCATTTGTAATTCAATTTAATGCAAAAGATCCAATAGCTTTAGCTAGATATGGTGAAATTGGAAAAGAATTAGGCATTGAAGGAACTGATCAAGAATGTGTAAATGAAATGTGTGCTAGAATCGACGCTATCAATGTTAGAATGGGAATTCCTCAAACTCTTCAAGCATTTGGAATTGTTGAAGCTGAGTTCTTAGAAAAAGTTGAGCATATTGCTGAAGTAGCTCTTACAGATGCTTGTACTGGATGTAATCCAAGAGCATGCTCTAAAGAAGAAATGGTAAAATTATTAACTTGTACTTACTACGGAACACCTGTAACATTTTAAGCAATAAAAAAGATATTTAAGATATAAATATAAAGACCACCTGATGCAAAGTTTGTGCATCAGGTGGTCTTTTGCGTTATAGATTATAAAATATGTTTGAAAAGATAAAAAACCTTTGTAATGACTAACTTTAATAGATTAGTATTTTTCTACCAGCATAATTGTACAATTTCAATGCATAATAAATAGATAGATACAGTTAATTTTAATTGTACAATGAAAATAAATTGGTAAGGGGAAGGTAAACGATGAAAAATAAACCTGATGACAGAAGAGATAATGTTGATAGAATTGAAAAAAATATTGGATATACCATTCAGAACATTGAGAAAGCAGAAGAGATGATTGAAATCACAGATAATCAGAATACCAAAGAAGATCTTATGGAAAAGAATAAACGAAGAGAAGAAGCGCTTAATGGAATGAGAGAAGAAATTAGAGATGAGGCCATAGACAAGAGAAATGGATATAAATAATTAGAAAAATTGCCTATTTTAATAGGCGATTTTCAACCCTTAATTTGAAAGATGAAATGAGAAACTGGTCGTTTATTGAACAATAGAGAAAAATGAATATTTTGCGTAAAAAATGAGCATGTTGCATCAATATGCTCATTTTTTGCGCAATAAATGAGAATCATATTTCAAAAATCGTTGTTCTTCTGTGCTTTTTTTTGGCATGCAACTTGCTTATTATATAAATAGGCAATAAATAGCATTGGCTGAAAGGAGGAGACGGATTAATGAAGGTTGTACCTGTAGAAGATGCTATAGGAATGATATTGTCCCATGATATGACAGAAATTATTCCAGGAAAACATAAATCTGCTGTATTTAAAAAAGGGTATGTGATAAAAGCTAACGATATAGAACGATTCTTAAATATGGGGAAAAGACATATTCCCATTATTGAATGTGAGGATGGGGATATTCATGAAGATGAGGCAGCACTGAAAATGGCAAAAGCAGCATCAGGAAGTGGGATTATTCTCTCTGAACCCTCTGAAGGTAAAGTAACTTTAACTGCTGAGTGCCACGGCCTATTAAAGATTAACACCAAAGCAGTAAAAGAAATAAATAAAATAGAAGATATTATGTTGGCAACAAGTCACACCAATTTTTTAGTGGAAAAAGGAAATCATGTTGCTGGAACAAGAATTATTCCACTGATTACTGCACTAGAGAATATACATAAACTAGAAAAGATCTGTTATGATCATTATCCTGTAGTACAGGTTGTGCCACTAAAACAAATAAAAGTTGGTGTTGTTATAACAGGAAGTGAAGTGTTTCATGGTAGGATTGAAGATAAATTTGGACCCACAATTCGTAAAAAATTTAATGAATTGGGTAGTAGTATAATGGGACAAATTTACGCAGATGATGATCCAGCTATGATTGCAACAGCAATTAATAAGCTCATACGAGACGGCGCCGAAATGATAACCGTTACAGGTGGCATGTCAGTAGATGCCGATGACGTTACCCCTTTGGGTATCAAAATGGCTGGAGCCGAAATAGAGTGTTATGGAGCACCTGTATTGCCTGGAGCTATGTTTTTGCTTTCTTACTTGAACGAAATACCAATTGTTGGACTTCCAGGATGTGTGATGTATAGTAAAAGAACAATTTTTGATCTTATCCTTCCCAGACTATTAACTGGAGAAAAAGTTAGAAAAGAAGATATTATAAATTTAGGCCATGGTGGTCTATGTATGGAATGTAAAAGTTGCGGTTACCCCAATTGTGGATTCGGCAAAGGTGGTTTTTAGTAACTGCCTAAGCTTTAAGAATACTAATAAAAATTCAAGGAGGACTAAATTTGATAAAAAAAACGTTGTTTATTAATGGAGTTGAAACAAGAGTAGTCGTAGATGCTGAAAGGTCTTTAGCAGATGTTCTAAGAAAACAAATGGGATTAACAGGAACTAAAGTTGGTTGTAGAAAAGCACAGTGTGGCGCTTGTTCAGTAATTTTAAATGGTGAAGTAAAACGAGCTTGTGTTATTAAAATGAAAAGAGTAGAAGAAGACGCTGAGATTATCACCGTAGAAGGAATAGGAACTAGAGAAAATATTCACCCATTACAAGTTGCCTGGATGGTTCATGGTGCAGCACAATGTGGTTTTTGTACTCCAGGATTTATCGTTTCTGCAAAAGTACTATTAGAACAAAATATTAATGCAACTCGTCAAGAAGTAAGAGACTGGTTCCAAAAACATAAAAATGTTTGTCGTTGTACAGGATATAAACCTCTTGTAGATGCTGTTATGGATGCTGCTCGATTAATGCGAGGAGAAGTAACAAAAGAAGAATTGTGGTTTAATTTGCCAGAAGGCGCTAAAATGATGCGTACTAGTTTAGTTCGACCTTCAGCATTAGGTAAAGTAACTGGAACATGGGATTTTGGCGAAGATTTATCATCGAAATTACCAGAAGATACGCTACACATTAAGTTAGTACAAGCAGATGTATCTCATGCAAATATTATATCTATTGATACTTCAGAAGCAGAAAAAATGCCAGGAGTTCATAAAGTAATTACATATAAAGATGTACCAGGAACAAATCGAATTAATGGTTTAGCCTTCCCTCAAAATAAGGGAGATGGAAAAGAACGACCTATTTTAAATGATACAAAGATATTCCAATATGGTGATGCTCTTGCTATGGTTCTTGCAGATACCCCTTCTCAAGCAGATGCTGCAGTAAAAAAAGTTAAGGTAGAGTTAGAACTTTTACCAGAGTATATGAGTGCACCAGCAGCAATGGCAGAAGATGCCATAGAAATTCATCCTGGAACTCCAAATGTTTATTTTGAAAACTTTGTAGTAAAAGGAGAAGAAACTGCACCATTAATGGAAAAAGCGGCATTTACAGTAGAAGATGATTTTTATGTAGGTAGACAACCACATCTTCATTTAGAGCCTGATGTAGGATTTGCATATATGGATGAAGACGGAAAATTAATTATTCATTCTAAAAGTATTGCACTACACTTCCATCACTTAATGACAGCTGAAGGAATCGGCGTTGATCCAGAAAAATATGTTATTGTTCAAAACAATGCAGGTGGAACATTTGGTTATAAATTTAGCCCTACAATGGAAGGTCTTTTAGGAGTTGCAGCATTAGTAACAAAGAGACCAGTATTCTTAGGATTTGATATGCATCAAAATATCACTTATACAGGAAAACGTTCTCCTTTCTTCGTAACTGCTAAATTTGGTGCAGATAAAGATGGTAAGTTACTTGCTATGAATTCTGATTGGACAGTAGATCATGGTCCTTATTGCGAATTCGGAGATTTATTGACTATGCGTGGACAACAATTTATTGGCGCAGGATACAGCATTGATAATATTAGAGGATTTGGTAGAACAGTTGCTACAAATCATTCATGGGGATCAGCATTCAGAGGCTACGGTTCACCACAAAGTTTATTCCCTACCGAAGTACTTATGGATCAGTTAGCTGAAAAAATGGGTATGGATCCTTTAGAATTAAGATATTTAAACGTATATAGAGAAGGAGACACTACACCAAATGGTTGTGCCCCTGATGTAATTGCTTTACCTCAAGCATTAGATACATTAAGACCATACTATCAAGCAGCTAAGGCAAAAGCCAAAGAAAAAAATGCACAAGGTGGAGACACTAAGTATGGTGCAGGAATTTCTTTATTAATATATGGTTCAGGATTAGATGGCGTAGACAGTTCAGAAGCATGGGCTGAAATTACTGCTAAAGGTGTAAGCGTTGGTAACTCTTGGGAAGATCATGGCCAAGGTGCAGATATAGGAACTCTTACATTTGCTTATGATACATTACTTCCTATGGGTATCAGACCTGAAAATATTCGATTAGTTATGAATGATATGGAAAAAACACCAAATAGTGGTCCAGCTGGTGGAAGTCGTTCTAATGTACTTACAGGAAATGCAACTCGAGTAGCTTGTGAAAACTTGTTGGCAGCACTTAAAAAATCTGATGGTACTTACAGAACTTATGATGAAATGGTTGCTGAAAATTTACCAACTAAATATGATGGAAAATGGTCTACTCCTTGTACAGACATGAGTGTTGAAACTGGTCAAGGAAATCCTTTCTGTTGTTACATGTATGGAGTTCTTTTAGCAGAAGTATCCGTTGATACTACTACAGGAAAAGCTAATGTGGATGATATGACTATTGTTTCCGACTGTGGTGTTATCACAAATAGACTTGCATTAGAAGGCCAAATATATGGTGGATTGGCTCAAGGAATAGGATTAGCACTTACAGAAGATTTTGAAGATTTAAAGAAACATATAACGCTTGCTGGCTGTGGTATCCCAGAAATTAAAGATGTTCCTGATAACATTAAAATTATTCACCAAGAAACAGTAAGACCTCATGGACCTTATGGTGCATCAGGATCAGGAGAAATGCCTCTTTCAGCACCTCATGCTGCCATTATAAATGCGATTTATGATGCTTGTGGTGTTCTTATAACAAAATTACCAGCATTACCAGAAAAAATAAAAGCAGGTTTAGACGCACAAAAATAGTTTACATGCTTTATCCAATGATAGAAGTTTCGATTAGCTTAAGCTATCGAAACTGCCCTATCATATTTGAATGAAGACGCTATTATTGTGCAAGATGAAGAAAAATTTAAAGAGTAGTAAAGAATTTTATATGAAGAAGTAGATTAAAAGGGAATTGGGATGTGGTGTTGGATTGTTAATCCGATGCCTCGTCTCAATTCCTATTTTCACAAAAAGGTTGGTGGAAATCATGGACTTAGAAAAAGTATTACAAGCGAGTGACCGATGTATTCACGAGGCTCCCTCGACATGCACAGCAATGTGTCCAGTGCACGTGGATGTAAAAGCTTTGGCAGAGGAGATAGAAAAAGGGGATTTTGTAAAGGTATATAAAATTCTGGAAAAGAAGTTACCCTTTCCTCGTATACTTGGTAGGATATGTGATCATCCTTGCGAAGATGTGTGTGTGCGGGAAAGTATTGGTGGTGCAATAGAAATTTCACAGTTAGAGACAGCGGCAGTTATTTATGGTTACACACCACCCAAAAAGATGTTGCCTGTACCCAAAAATAAAAAGAAAATTGCAGTAATAGGTGGAGGGTTAAGTGGTTTGACCGCTGCTGTTGATTTAGAGAAAAAAGGTTATGAAGTAACAATATATGAAAAAAGCAATAAATTGGGCGGGCAAATATGGGCGTATACAGAAAAGGTTTCCAAAGATATTATAGAAGATGAAATAAATAATATAGAGAAAAAGGGAATTCAAATTTTATATAATACTCCAGTTGATCCACAAGCTTTGCAAAATCTTTTATTAGAATATGATGCAATATATCTGGGGACAGGCACGTGGAATGAGGATCTTCATATCAATCCCGTAACATTCCAAGTAGATGAGATAAGTGTTTTCGTAGGAGGAAGATTAGCGACGAAAAAAAACTCAGTAATCTTCTCTGCTAGTACAGGTAGAAGAGCTGCTATTTCCATAGAACGATATCTTAAAGGGGTCTCAATGACAGCCTCTAGAGACCTTGAAGGTAGTTTTGAAACGCCACTGAAAATGAATCTAGACGGAATCCCTGAAAAAGAAGCGACTAAAAAAAGTGGAGAAATATACAATGAAGAGGAAGCTGTAAAAGAAGCAAAAAGATGTTTGAAATGTCAGTGTTCCAAATGTAAGGACGTGTGTACACATTTGCAGGAATTCAATATTGTTCCTAAAAATTACGCTAGAAATATTAATCATAATGAGCGAATAATTTTAGGGACACATCATGCAAACAAGAAGATTAATGCTTGTACACAGTGCGGGCTATGTACAGAAGTGTGCGAAGATAATGTTGATATGAAGAAAATTATAAAAGAAACAAGACAAAGCATGGCAGAGAGAGGGAAAATGCCTATTTCAGCTCATGATTTTGCATTAAGAGACATGGAATTTAGTAATAGTTCTCGTTTTTTTATGGCTAAGAAACAACCAGGAAAGGAAAAAGTAGAATATGTTTTCTACCCAGGATGTCAATTACCAGCCTCACATCCCGAATATATTAGTAAGATATATAAATATTTAATGGCAAAAATAGAAGAAGGCGTAGGATTGATATTGGGATGTTGTGGTGCGCCTGCTAGGTGGGGTGGTAGGTTGGATTTGTTAAGCAATGGAGCGCAGCAGATAAAACAAGAGTGGGAGGAAATGGGAAGGCCAACATTCATTTTAGCTTGTTCAAGTTGTATGGAGACCTTTACAGAAGCATTGCCAGATATTCCTTTTATATCTCTATGGGAAGTAATAGATAAATATGGATTACCAGAAAATACGATAATGCATCAAGGAAAGTTGTTAAATCTCCATGACGCCTGTGCAACTAGGTATAATAATGAAGTTCATGAAAGTGTGCGTAGCATTGTCTCTAAAATAGGTTGTGAAATAAAAGAATTAAAATATTCAAAGAAATTAACCAAGTGTTGTGGTTATGGTGGATTAGTGTATTATGCGAATCGTGATCAAGCCAAGAAATTTGTGAGAGATAGAATAGAGCAAACCTCCCATGATTTATTGGTATATTGTGCCATGTGTAAAGATTTATTTGTAGAAGGTGGCAAAAAGAGTTATCACATATTGGATTTATTATTTGCGGTGGACATGGATAAAGTCGCATTACGTTCAATACCATCGATATCTTTGAGGCACGAAAATAGGATGGATGTGAAGCGTATGATGTTACAAGATATATGGGAGGAAAAACCAAATATGGGAATAGGTCAAAAAAGTGATTTGCATATTATACTATCTGAAGACGTAACGAAATTAATGGAAGAAAGATATATTTTAGTGGAAGATGTTGAAAAAACTATAGAAAATTCCATAGAAAAAGAAGAATCCTTGTTTAATCCTGAAAATAAAGAATTCTTGGCTAAACTACGCATAGGTCATATTACTTACTGGGTAAGGTACGAGAAAGTAGGTAAAGAAATTATGGTGAAAAGTGCTTATAGCCATCGTATGGAAGTGATGGAGGAAGAGCTATGAATCTAAATTATGGAGAAGACACACCGTGGATCTGCAATAAGTGCAAAGAAAAACTGGTACAAAAAAAAGTAAAAGTTGCCTATTTAGACGCAAGTTTTGAAGTGGAATTAATGAAATGCCCAAAATGTGATTTTGTCTATATAGGAGAAGAACTAGCTTTAGGAAAAATGTTAGAGGTAGAAAAAGGATTAGAGGACAAATAATGGTTTGCCATGTCTATGAAAATATAAATATGTGGAAAGTACTTGGAGATACCTTGCGACCAGGCGGATTTTCTCTTACAGAAAAAGCACTACAGCTATGTGGCTTTAATAAAGAAACAAAAATTTTGGATGTAGGTTGTGGAAGAGGGGCTACGGTAAAGTTTCTATATGATAATTATGGAATAAGCGCTGTAGGAGTAGATCCTTCAGAGAAGTTAATTGCTATTGCAAAAGATAAACATCCTCATGGCGAGTTTATTTTAGGCAAGGGTGAGGACCTACTATTTATGAAAGATAGTTTTGATGGTGTTCTCGCGGAGTGTACATTGTCTTTAATGGTAATGGATGATGTGTTGAAAAATGTATACAAGGTGTTAAAAGAAGACGGGTTTTTTATTATAACAGATGTATATGGCAAAGATATGCCTCTAAGTAATCCTTTAAAAGATTTTTCTTTTGACAGTTGTATGAAGGGCTTACACGATCTAAATAAATTAGATGCGCAATTAAAAAAAGCTGGATTTGAGACTCATTATGTAGAAAAATATGATCACTTGATGCGCCAGCTTATGGGAGAAATAATTTTTTCCTATGGTTCTATGAATAAATTCTGGAGTGCTGCGCTTCAAGAACATCCACAAACAAAATTATTTCAAGAAACATTGGCTGCATGTAAACCAGGTTATTTTTTATTGATTGCAAAAAAAATAAGGAGGAATAAAGCATGATGAATGAGTTGGGTTTTAGATCTTTTCAATTAACGGCTTCAGGATTTTGTTGTTCTCAGATTATAGTGAAGATGGCATTAGATGATGAAGAAACAGAAAATGCAGATCTTTTGCGAGCTGTAAGGGGAATGTGCAATGGCTTAGCAGGAACACAAAAATCTTGTGGAATTTTAACAGGAGCCCTTTGTGTTATAGGACTATACGCTGCAAATGGGCGAGAAGGCGAATATCCAGATGTAGCCTATGGAACCATGATAAAGAAATTTATGGAATGGTTTGAGGTACAGTTTGAGAGCACAGAGTGCTATGATATTATCGGGGTACAAAAGTTTACCGATGAAAATACAAATCAAGATTATATGGTTAAATGTGGAGATATATTAGGAAATAGTTATTTAAAAGTTCGGGAATTATTAGAAGAACATGGCTATGAATATGGGAATAGAGAAGACAAGTCATGATGAAAAAGATGATAAAAGAAACCACAAGTCTATGTCCCGTCTGTATGGAAAAAGTAGACGCCTTGATTTATACCTTGAAAGATGAAGCAAGAATGGAAAAAGAATGCCCCCAGCATGGGTGGTTCGATACCCTGCTATGGAAGGGCGAGATTCCCTATACACAGTGGCTGGGAAAGAAAAAGCCTGCAACCATAGAAAAACCTTTGACAGAGATTGACAAAGGTTGTCCTTTTGATTGCGGATTATGCTCGGGTCATCAACAGCATACTTGTACAGCACTGATTGAAATCACTCAAAATTGTAATTTAGCCTGTCGTTTTTGCTTTGCAGATGCCAAAGGAAGTGAACAAATGGACCCTACCCTAGAGCAAATTAATTTATGGTATAAGAAAGTAATGGAAGTATCGGGAAATTGTAATATACAGTTATCTGGAGGAGAGCCCACTTTGCGAGATGATTTACCACAGATTGTAAAAATGGGCAGACAGTTAGGTTTTGGATTCGTACAGGTAAACACAAATGGAATACGTCTAGCAGAAGATCGCCATTATGTAAAGTCGTTAAAAGAGGCGGGTTTGTCGTCGGTTTATTTGCAATTTGACGGTACTAAAGATGACATCTACAAGAAACTACGGGGACGTGAATTATTAAATAGTAAAAAGAAAGCAATAGAACATTGTAAGGAGTATGAGATAGGGGTTGTATTGGTGCCAACATTGGTACCGGGAATAAATATAAACAACATCGGCGAGATGGTTGATTTTGCTTTAGAGCACACGCCTATAGTAAAAGGAATTCATTTTCAACCTGTAAGTTATTTTGGTAGGATGCCATGTGAACCGAAAGATAAAGATCGGATTACTTTGCCTGAAATCATGAAGGCTATTGAAGATCAGACAAAGGGCAAAATATCAATAGAAAGTTTTAAACCTCCAGGATGTGAGAATTCACTATGTTCTTTTCATGGAAGCTATTTATATGATGAAAATAAAAAATTAATACCAATAACAAAAAAAACTTCATGCTGCACAGGAGAGACAGATGCTACACAAGGAGCAGTCAAAGCAAAAGCTTATGTAGCAAAAAATTGGTCAATACAAGATTCAAATAAAAGTGATGAGAAAAAATCCGATTGGGACGAAATACTTGACAAGATACAAAACAATACTTTTAGTGTATCCGCAATGGCTTTTCAGGATATATGGAATGTAGATTTACAACGTGTAAAAGATTGTTGTATTCACGTTGTACATCCAGAAGGAAAATTAGTGCCATTTTGCATATATAACATAACAAGTACAACTGGAAAATTACTATACCGTGGATGTTAGAATTAAATAAGTACCATTTTCATTGTAGATATGCTTTTTTTAAAAACAATGATAAAATAGAAATAAACGCAATAAGAAAGTACATATAGGATCACAAAATCCACTACTAAATCTAAAGAGATGAAATATAGCTGGATAAGATGAAAGAATTTGCATTAGGAGTTTAAAATCTCGTTAAATGGTTAATCACACACATTATTCAATAGAAGAGTTTATGTGGTGACTAAGATAAATTAGATGAGAAACGAGAGAAGAAAACGATTAAATGTAAAGGGAGTAATGTTATGAAAAGCAGTACATATAAAGATATTATTCAAGAATCTCATAAAAGGTGTAGAGAATTAAGAATTAGAGAAGAACAAATATTCAGTGGCGAAATCCTTGAAGAAGAAGCATTACAACATAAATTTTCAGAAAATAGAGATTTGATTTTAACGGCTTCTCCATATATGGAACAATTACTTAACTTTGTTAAAGGGACAAACTTTTTTATTCTGCTAACGGATGGACAGGGATGCATATTAAATGCTATAGGAGATGAAAAGATTCTTACTGAAGCCTTTGAATTAAAAATGATTCCCGGAGCAAATATGAGTGAAGAAAGTGTAGGGACTAACGCTATGGCTATGGTTATTAAGACACAAGAACCCATCCAATTATCTGGAGAAGATCATTTTATTAAGGCATATCACAAGTGGACTTGTTCGGCATCTCCTATAAAGGATTTAGAAAATAATCTCATAGGTGCATTAAATCTGACAGGATATACAGAGTCGGTTCATCCCCATACCCTAGGGATGGTCATTGCTGCATCGAATGCCATAGAAGAGATGCAAAAACTAAAAGAATATAATACACTGGAAGACATAGGGAATATGCATATTAAAAGGGTATTTAATGCCATACCGGTTCCTGTTTTGACTTCAGATATGAAGGGGAAAATTAAAACATATAATGCAAAGGCCATAGAAGTTTTATCAAATGACGAAAAGACGTTAAAAACTCGGGATATGAACAGCATTATTGAGAACTGGGATAAAGTATATGAAAAAATATGTGTAGCAAAACAAACATCTATGGAAATAAGCATACGTTCATTGAGAAATCGTTATCCATGTCATCTTAAAGCGAGTACTTTTCTAAATGTAAAAGAAGACACCATGGAAATTGTGTATGTATTTGATGAAGTTAAAAAAATAAAAAATAAAAATGAACATCAAGTTTACTACACCTTTGATAAAATTATTGGTAAAGCTGAAAATTTTGAAAAAATTATACAATATGCAAAAAAAATTGCAGACAGCAAATCTACGATTTTATTATTAGGAGAAAGTGGCACGGGAAAAGAAATGTTCGCTCAATCAATTCACAACTATAGTGGTAGGGGAGATAAAGCGTTTATTGCCTTAAATTGTGGGGCCATACCTAATCAATTAATCGAATCTGAATTATTTGGATATGAAGATGGTGCATATACAGGTGCAAAAAAAGGTGGAAATGTAGGTAAGTTTGAATTATCAAATGGCGGTACCATTATGTTAGATGAAATTGGAGAAATGCCATTAGATATGCAAATAAAATTGCTACGTGTACTTCAAGAAGGCGTAATTACCCGTATTGGGAGCCAACAATCTATTTCCGTAGATGTCCGGGTAATTGCTGCAACCAATAAAGATTTGAAAAAAGAAGTTGCATTAGGAAGATTTAGGAAAGACTTATTTTATAGACTTAATGTGTTGCCTTTGTATTTGCCACCTTTAAGGCAACGAAAAGAAGATATTCCTTTATTGACTAAATATTTCATGAAAAATATATCCAAAAATCTCGATAAAAAAGAAGTAGAAATATCTCAAGAGAATCTAGATAGATTAATGAATTACAATTGGCCGGGCAATATTCGGGAATTAGAAAATGTTGTGGAACTTGTTATAAATACAGAAACTGTACCAGTAGACTACTTTAAACAAGGAGAATATGATCCGGTATTTGAAATGAATGAAAATTCTTTGGATATGGACAATACCGCATTAGATATAGATAGTATGGAAAAAAAACATGTAATTAAAGTGCTCGAGAGATATAAAGGAAATATTAGTCATTCAGCCAAAGCACTTGGCATCAGAAGAAATACCCTTTATAATAAAATAAAGAAATATGATATAAAAATATAAAAAACAGTTAGCAGAATTAGTTCCTCTAGGTGTTGTTCGCTAATTACATGATCAGCGGCCACTAAGCACCATTATTCCTCCTATAGTTACTTATTACAATAAACCGCTAAGCCCAGAAGACATGAATAGACATCTTATCGGAAAAATTCTAGATAAATTTAGAATAGAGGTAAATGGATTTAGTAGATGAGAGAATGTAGATACAAGGCAGAATGCAAAATTGAAAGTGCAGAATTGAAAGTGCAGAATTGAAAGTGCAGAATTGAAAGTGCAGAATTGAAAGTGCAGAATTGAAAGTGCAGAATTGAAAGTGCAGAATTGAAAGTGCAGAATTGAAAGTGCAGAATTGAAAGTGTAAAATGTAAAATTAAAAATGTAAGATTGTAAAAGCTAAAAGCTAAAAGCCAAAAGCCAATAAATAGCCAAATGGAGGTGAATTATGGAGGAACAGTTAATAGAGGTTAATCAATGGGACAATGAAATAGGGTCTATTGGAAAAATGGAAGCTCATCAAAATGGAGTTTTGCATAGAGCTTTTTCTATATTTATCTTTAATACCAATAATCAATTGCTTTTGCAAAAAAGGAATGGCAAAAAGTATCATTCTCCTGGACTTTGGACAAATACCTGTTGCAGTCATCCAAGATATGGAGAAGATCTCCAAAACGCTATATATAGAAGGCTAGAAGAAGAAATGGGATTTACATGCGATCTGAAAGAAGTATTTAGTTTTGTATATCAGGTGCAGTTTAAAGATAATCTGTATGAAAATGAATATGATCACGTGTTTATTGGAAAATATCATGGAGAAGTATCCCCTGCTAAAGATGAAGTAGAAGACTTTAAATGGGTCCAAATAAGTGAAGTTAAGTCCGACATAGAGCATAACCCTCAAAACTATACTTATTGGTTTAAACACATACTAGAAAAAGTTGAAAGCTATATTAAAGTTAAAAGTTAAAAGTGCAAAGTGTAAAGCAGAGAAACAACCTAAGAACACCACCAACACTTTGTCATCTTGAGCGTAGTCGCTGTGCCCCGTTTATCGGGGGAAGATCTCCATATTTACTAACAACTAACAACTAACAACTAACTCATCCACCTAAGGTAACATCTTGCGTGTCATACCACTTAAGGGCATCATGGAGATGTTCCTCTTTATAATCTGGCCAGTAATCATCTACGATAAAAAAATCTGAATACACTGATTGTATAGGAAGAAATCCACTTAGTCGACGTCTTCCGCCCCAGCGTACGATTAAATCGATTCTTGAAATATCTGATGAATGTATGTTCTTATAAAGGTTTACCTTATGTGATTCATTATTTTCACAAATATAGCCAATATCCCATTCCCAACTATAATTTACTAAGAAATTTACTTTAATTGACCCCTTACCAAAGGTTTGTCTTTTCGTATAGGGAAGTAATTCCTTTGGAAATACAGGAGAGGACGTATTTCCCATGACGAGTAATGAGGCATCTTCTTTTGATAACATTTCTACTGCATCAATACAAGCCTTCGTAAAAGCCAGGCGCTGAATTTTAGGACGTTTTGTATTGTCTTTAGTGAAACCATAGTAGGTCAATTCTTTAATGCCCAAGGATTTACACTGGTGAAACAAGGACAAACCAGGATCAATACCTTGATCATAGCCATCTTCTTTAGACATTCCCTTATTTTGCGCCCATCTTCTATTACCATCTGGGATAATACCTACATGTTTTGGTAATCTCATTATTATTCACTCCAATTAGTTTGTTCCGTTCTTATACCTAGATATCGAAGATTAACTTTAGGTATGCAGTCGAATAGTGCTACTGTTTTATTTTGGTCAAAAATGGTTTAATCTATACATAAAAAGTAGGTTAAACATTAACCAGTATATTTAAATCGTAAAAAAATAAGGTCCTGGCGTAGCTGTTTCTTGAAACTGTTTTTTAAACATAGAATATTTATTGAGTAGGTTAATTATACAAAAACAGCCACCAAAGAAATAATCCATGGGGCTGATTTTGTGGGTAATCGTATTAAATATTTCCTAAGTATTCATCGTAAGACATTTTCTGGTCAATTACACCTGTTGGCGTAATGTCAATAATTCTATTAGCGATGGTTTGTATAAATTGGTGGTCATGGGATGAGAATATAAGATTGCTTTTATACTCTCTAAGTCCATTATTGAGTGCGGTAATAGATTCCAAGTCAAGGTGATTAGTTGGTTGATCTAAGATCAAGAAGTTTGCTTCACTAAGCATCATTCTAGATAACATACATCGAACTCTTTCTCCACCGGAGAGGACATTAACTTTCTTTTGAGACTCCTCACCTGAAAAAAGCATTCTACCAAGGAAACCACGTACATAGGTTTCTGTTTGATCCTTAGAAAATTGTTTCATCCAATCGACGATCGTTAGATCTATATCATTAAAAAATTCAGAGTTATCTTTAGGAAAATAAGATTTTGTTATAGTTACTCCCCATTTAAATGAACCCTCATCTGGTTCAATTTCTCCAGTTAATATTTTAATTAAGGTACTATTCGCTTGTTCATTTGCTGAAACCAAAGCGATTTTATCGTCTTTTGTCACAGCAAAACTAATGCCATCTAATACTTTTTCTCCATCTATAGTCTTGCTTATATTGTCTACGATAAGAATGTCGTTTCCTACTTCTCGATCTGCTTTGAAGGCTACATATGGATAACGTCTAGAAGATGGGTGTATATCATCTAAAGTTATTTTTTCAAGAACTTTTTTACGAGAGGTCGCTTGCTTTGATTTAGATGCATTAGCGCTAAACCTAGCGACAAACTCTTGTAGTTCTTTAATTTTGTCTTCTTTTTTCTTGTTTTGATCACGAGACATTTGAAGAGCCAGTTGACTTGATTCATACCAAAAATCGTAGTTACCCATAAACATTTTGATCTTTCCAAAATCCACATCACAAATGTTGGTGCAGACTTTATTCAAGAAGTATCTATCATGAGAAACAACGATAACAGTACCATCAAAGTTAATCATAAATTCTTCAAGCCAATTGATTGACTGTAGATCTAAATTGTTTGTTGGCTCATCAAGTATGAGTACTCCAGGCTTACCAAAAAGAGCTTGAGCCAATAAAACCTTCACTTTTTCAGAACCCTGTAATTGAGACATCGTCTTGTCATGTAAGTCGCTTGAGATACCAAGACCTTGAAGAAGTGTAGCTGCCTCTGATTCCGCTTCCCATCCATTAAGATCGGAAAATTCACCTTCTAATTCTGCAGCTTTTATTCCATCTTCATCACTAAAATCTGCTTTGGCATAAAGAGTATCCTTTTGTTCCATTATTTCAGCAAGACGAGGATTTCCTAGAATTACCGTATGAAGAACGATATGATCATCAAATTGATAATGATCTTGTTTTAGTACTGAAAGTCTTGTCATTGGAGGAACAGTAACGCCTCCGGTATTTGGTTCAAGTTCACCAGATAAAATCTTTAAGAAGGTACTTTTTCCAGCGCCATTTGCGCCAATTACCCCATAACAATTTCCATCTGTAAATTTCATACTTACATCTTCAAAGAGCTTTTGCTCTCCATATCTTAAACTTATATTTGTTGCAGTTATCATTTAATCCATCCTTATTTTATATATTCCGTAATAGTATATCACAATTATTATATTCCGTGTATTACTATTGATAATTATCATCACAATATAGCGACTAGCGACTAGCACGCTTTATTTGATTATTTGCATATTCTTCATACTAATATCTAAAACACCAACAGAGTGAGTGATGCTTCCTACTGAAATAAAGTCTACTCCAGTACGTGCTATTGCACCTATTGTGCCAAGGTTTACATTACCAGAAGCTTCTGTAATAGATTTATTTCCAACGATTTGAACTGCTTGTTCCATCATTTCAACGCTCATGTTGTCTAACATAATGATGTCTGCCCCTGCTTCTATGGCTTCATTAAGCATTTCTAAATTTTCTACTTCTACTTCTATTTTATTTACAAATGAGGTGTTGTTTCGAGCCAAATTAATTGCCTGTGTTATGCCTCCTGCAGCGCCAATATGGTTATCTTTGATTAAAATTCCATCTGATAAATTAAAGCGATGATTATGTCCACCACCAATTTTCACAGCGTATTTTTCTAATACTCTAAGTCCAGGAGTCGTTTTTCTGGTATCCACAAGCTTAGCCTTTGTTCCCACCAATTGGTCCATATATTTCTTGGTTAGGGTTGCAATTCCACTCAACCTTTGCATCAGATTTAGAGCTGTTCGTTCGCCAGTGAGTATATTCCTAGCATTACCATTAAGTATAGCAATTTTTTCGCCAGGATGTACTAAGTCACCTTCTGATTTCATGAAATCAACCTGCACATCACCTAGTAGCTCAAATACTCGTTCAAATACGTGTAATCCAGCAAGCATACCTTCTTCTTTAGCAATCAAATCAGCGGTTGCTCTTGCGTTGTGAGGAACAATACTATTTGTGGTAATATCCTCACTGGTAACGTCTTCTTTAAGTGTGTTTTTAATTATTTTATCTATCATCAAATAATTCATCATTAAAATCCGGAGACCTCCTCTGTAATTCCTTCTTTAGGATTTGCTTATTCGATTTTGTTATCTCTATAAGGTTTTTGGCTACAAAATTTATAGGGATCTTTTTAAACCCTATAGTTTTATTGGTTTCATTAATAGATTGAGCTGCTCTTTTAGAAAATACCAATCCTTCTAGAAGTGAATTGCTTGCCAATCTATTTTTACCGTGTACTCCTGTACAGCTAGCTTCACCTACGGCGAAAAGTCGAGACATGGATGATTTCGAATCTATGTCTACTTGTATGCCTCCCATATGATAATGCTGGGACGGTATAACGAGCATGGGATCCTTAGAAATATCAATACCTATTTGAGCGCATTTCTCATAGATCATAGGAAAACGCTTCACAAGATAGTCTTTTGATAAAAATGAAATATCTAAAAATACATAAGGTATATTAGATTTATTTATCTCATTTCGTATGGCTTTAGCAACTACATCTCTAGGCAAAAGTTCATCTACAAATCTATTGCCCTCTTGATTTAAAAGTTTTGCGCCTTCTCCTCTTACAGCCTCAGAGATAAGGAATCTTCGTCCATAATAATTATTGTCATAGAGACTTGTAGGATGAATTTGAATATACTCCAAATTTTTGACTGTAATATTGTATTTTAATGCTAAGCAAATTCCATCACCAGTGAGGATTCGATGGTTGGTGGAATCTTTAAAAATTCCACCAATTCCACCTGTTGCCAATACTACAGATTTTGCATATACGTTCATTTGTTCTTCACCAGAAATGAGTACGCCACCATAACAAAAATTATCTTCCGTAATTAAATCAGCTAAAGAGGTATTCATCATTAGTGTTATATTTTTCTTTTTCTGAACCTGTTTCATCAAGGTCTCCCATAAGTATCGACCAGTTTGGTCTTTTACATGGACAATTCTATTGGTTGAATGAGCGCCTTCTTTAGTATAAGATATTGTGTTATTCTTTTTATCAAAGGGTACCCCAAGTTCAACCAGGGTCTTTATATTGTCAATAGATTCTTCTGCTAAAGTTCTTACCGCCAAAGTATCATTTTCGTATTGACCAGCTTTTAATGTATCTTTGATGTAGGGGAGTATATCTACAGGGTCTTTTGCAGTAGATATACCCCCTTGGGCTAAATAAGTATTGTTCTCATCAAAGTAACCTTTAGAGACAATCAAAACATTTAAGTTATCTTCTAGATGTAATGCGCAGTATAATCCTGCTACCCCAGAACCAACAATGAGCACATCATAGTTTAATTCCATGGCACTACTTAGAGTACTCATGCATTTTAACAAGAGAACTCAAAGCTTTCAATCTTAATTCTTCATCTAGATTAATTTCGTACTTATTATTCAAGAGACTTTCGTATACATCTTGTAGCGTAGTTTTTTTCATATTTACACAAGTCATGGTTTTACCAGGAACATAAAAGTTTTTATTAGGATTATTCTTTTTTAACTGGTGAAGGATACCTTCTTCTGTAACAATTAAATAATCTTTAAAGTCATTGTCCGTAGCAAAACTTATGATTCCACTAGTGCTTCCTACATAATCGCCAAGATCACGTACTTCTTTTACACATTCTGGGTGTACCAATACTTTTATTTCTGGCATTTTTTCCTTTATGTCAATAATGCTTTGTGGATTAACTTTTTTATGGGTGATACAATAACCATCCCAAAGGATCCACTTTTTATTTGTGAATTGTTCTGCTAGGTATCCACCTAAGTTCTTATCAGGTAAAAACAAGATTTCTTCATTTTCGATATTATTAATTATCTTTTCTGCACTTGAAGAAGTAACACACACATCGCATAAGGCTTTTACTTCTGTTGAAGAATTGATATAAGCTACGACAGCTGCGTTAGGGTGTTCTTTTTTCCATAAAGCGACTCCTTCTTCATCGGCCATATCTGCCATAGGACAGCCAGCATCTAAAGATGGGAGTAAAACCGTTTTTTCTGGTGACAAAATCTTTGCACTCTCTGCCATAAACTTAACACCACAAAACACAATAAGTTGTTCTTCACAGTCACGGGCAACTTTACTTAGATAGTAGGAATCACCAACAACATCTGCAATTTCCTGTATTTCAGGTCTTTGATAATAGTGTGCGAGGATAATTGCATTTTTTTCAGTTTTAAGTTTTTGAATTTTTTCAATTATATTTTCCATCACTTCATCACTTTCCATTTAATTTAAGGTATAGTATACCTATTAAGGTGTAGTATACTCAGTTAATTAAGTATTATAGCATATTTTAATGATAGTTGGAACAATTAGACAAGATTATTAGAGGATAACGAACAATAATGAAACTTTATTTTTGTGGAATATGGGAAACCTAAAATATAAAGTAAAATTAGGAAGTGATTTATGATGAAAAATAAACAAGAATTAAAGGATCTTACACCATTGCAATACCATGTTACCCAAGAGAATGGTACAGAAAAGCCTTTTGAAAATGAGTACTGGGACAATAAAGAGGAAGGGATGTATGTAGATGTTGTATCTGGTGAGGCACTTTTTTCCTCTAAAGATAAATTTGATGCTGGATGTGGGTGGCCAAGCTTTTCAAAGCCTATATCAGAGGAAAAAGTTGTTGAAAAAGTTGACGCGTCTCTTGGCGTGAGACGAACAGAAGTCAGAAGTAAAGATGCTGATTCACACCTAGGCCATGTATTTAACGACGGCCCTAAGGAAACAGGTGGACTAAGGTATTGTATTAATAGCGCAGCGATAAAATTCATTCCCAAGAAGCAGGATTGAATTTTAATTTACGATTTACAATTTACAATGGACAGTTAAAAGTTAAAAGTTAAAAGTTAAAAGTTAAAAGTTAAAAGTTAAAAGTTAAAAGTTAAAATCCAAGACCAGTTGAAAGTAGAAAGTTGAAAGCCAGAAGCCAAAAGCCAAAAGCCAGAAGCCAAAAGCCAGAAGCCAAAAGCCAAAAGCCAAAAGCCAAGTCGAGTTGGAAAGTTGGAGGATTATACAGGGTTAGATGGACAGAGTTCCAACTTTCCAACTTTCTGCTTTCCAACCAAAAAAACTAACAACTAATCGCAAAATAGGGAAATATTAATTGTTTATTGAATTAACCTGTTGCTTTATAATATAATGTGTAAGAACATGCGGTTAATAGTGAGGTGAAATACTTGATTTTAATGATAGATAATTATGATTCTTTTACGTACAACTTAGTACAATATTTACAATGTTTAAATGAAAAGGTTTTGGTAAGGCGAAATGACAAGATTACTTTGGAAGAGATTGAATTCCTAAATCCAATGATGATCGTTTTATCTCCAGGTCCTTGTACTCCAAATGAGACGGGTATTTGTCTTAACGTTATTGATAGATTCAAAGGACGCATTCCAATTATTGGGATCTGTTTAGGGCATCAAACCATTGGACAAGCTTTTGGATGCAATATTATACAAGCTAAGGAACCTGTACACGGGAAGGTTTATCCCATAACTCATTCAAATAAAGGGGTTTTTGGTGGACTAAAAAGTCCATTCAACGTAACTAGATACCACTCCCTAATTATTGAGGAAGAGACTATACCAGGTTGTTTAGAGATTACAGCGCGAACACAACAAGGAGAAATAATGGGGATTAAGCATAGAAACTTTCCAATAGAAGGTGTGCAATTTCATCCTGAAGCGATATTAACAGAAATGGGCATGGAACTACTCGGGAATTTTTATGACATGGCAAAGGAAATGATGCAATATGTTAATCAAAGAAATCAATACGCAGCTAAATAGCATAGAGCTGTATTCAATTTTTAAACAACGTCCCTATAGCTATATTTTAGATAGTGGAAGAGATCATGAATCCTTAGGGAAATACTCCTTTATTGGATCTGATCCCTTCTTACTATATCAATGTAAAGGTGACACAATACAAATTAAGACTTCCAACGAAGAAAAGGTATTTAAAGGGGATCCCTTTGAAATTTTAAAGGACCTTATGGATAAATATCATATGGATTATACGTCCCATTTGCCATTTGTCGGTGGAGTAGTAGGCTTTTTTTCTTATGATTTATGTCATCATATAGAACAACTGCCTAGGAGTGCCGTTGATGATATCAACATTCCAGATTGTCATCTAGGTTTTTATGATGGAGTAATTATTATTGATCATACATCAAATAAGACCTATATTACTGCTTTGGGTATAAAAGGCGACGAAACTACAGTTATAGAAACAATAGAGGATGCCATTATTCATGCATCGGTTCCACTTGAAAAAAAGGAATACTACACAGAAGAAGATATGGAGTTTCATAGTAACTTTACAAAGAAAGAATACATGACTGCCCTTGATACAATTCATGAGTATATAAGAACAGGCGATATATACCAAGTTAATCTTACACAAAGATTTGATTGTGACTTATATATCAACCCCTTTGATTTATACTGTGAACTAAGAGAAATTAACCCAGCTCCATTTGCCAGCTTTATCGATTTTGGTGAAGGGCACATGGTTAGTAGCTCGCCAGAGAGATTTATTAAAATAAATGAGGGTAAAATAGAAGCGAGACCCATTAAGGGAACAATCCCTAGGGGGAAAAATCGAGAAGAAGATGAAAAAAACAGGTTGCAATTAATAAATAGTGAAAAAGACAAATCTGAACTTCTTATGATTGTCGATTTAGAAAGAAACGATTTGGGAAAAATTTCCAAAACAGGTACTGTAAAGGTTCCAGAACTATTTAAGTTAGAGGAGTACCAAACGGTGTTTCATTTAGTGGCTACAGTTACTGGAGAATTACAAGAGGATATAGATATCGTTGATTGTATCAAAGCAACTTTTCCTGGTGGATCCATAACAGGAACACCAAAAATTAGAGCCATGGAAGTCATCGATGAATTAGAACCAACTCAGAGAAATGTTTATACCGGTTCCATTGGATATATAGGATTTAATGGAGATTTAGATTTAAACATAGTCATCAGAACCATATTATGTAAAGATAACAAAGCTTATTTTCAAGCTGGCGGAGGAATTGTATGGGATTCACAAAATCAGTTAGAGTACGAAGAAACTTTTCACAAAGCAAAAGCGTTAATGGAAGCATTGAAACGTAGATACGTTTAGCCCAGGATCCATAGATCTTAGGCGACTAAAGCGTCCGTTAAAGCATAATTACCTATGAGAAGCGAAAACAGACAACAAAGAATGTACATCTGAAATGGGGTGGTTTTATAAAGTTTGTAAGCTACAACGGAGAGATAATACAAGACTGTAAGATCCCCGTTGACCAAGGGTATCTATACGGATATGGCATATTTGAAACATTAAAGGTGCAGGATAAGAAAATTATGCATTTTGATGAGCATATAAAGAGACTAGCTAGTAGTAGCTCAAAAATTTGTTTAGAATTTCAACTAGAATATAGCCAAGTGTATGACTATTGTAATGAGCTCATTTTATACAATGGAATAATGAATTGTGGTCTTCGTATCACCTATAGCAAAGGTACGGAAACAAATAATTTAATAATCACTGCTAGAGAAAATCTATATACAGAAGAAATGATTACTAGAGGTTTTGCCCTTATGACTAGTAATGTAGTGAGAAATGAAACTTCTCCTCTAGTAAGCATAAAATCGAACAACTATTTAGAAAATTTACTAAACTTAAATTATGCTAAGGAGCAAGGATATAACGAAGCATTATTTTATAATACAAAAGGTTTTTTAGCGGAAGGTGCAATGAGTAATATCTTTTTTGTTAAAAATGACAAGATATTCACACCAGCAGTAGAAAATGGATTATTATCTGGTATAATGAGGGACAAGGTTATTAATATTGCAAACAACCAAGATATTCCGCTAAAAGAGGGGTATTATAAGAAACATGAGTTATCCAGTGCAGATGAAATTTTTGTCACCAATTCTTTATTGGAAATTATGCCTGTAAGGTTGTTAGACAATAAAGAATTTGAAGTAAGAGATGATTCTATAACCAAGCATCTTATTGAGAAATATAGAAACTACAATTATTAGAAAATAGGAGGATAACAATGGATAAGCCAAGAATAGAAGCAGCAGTTCGAGAAATACTCGCAGCAGTAGGTGAGGACCCAAATAGAGAAGGGTTACTAGATACGCCGAAAAGAATAGCAAAAATGTATGAGGAAATCTTTGCAGGTCTACAACAAGATCCAGAAAAACATTTAGATGTTTACTTTCAAGAAGAAAAGCATGAAGAATTAGTGCTTATAAAAGACATCCCTTTTTACTCTGTGTGCGAGCATCACTTAGTTCCATTTTTCGGAAAAGCACATGTTGGATATTTGCCTAAAGATGGTAAATTAACTGGACTTAGTAAATTAGCAAGAGTTGTTGAAACAATTTCGAAAAGACCACAATTACAAGAAAGACTTACAGCTTCTGTTGCGGATATTATTATGCGTAAATTATCACCATATGGAGTTATCGTGGTTATAGAAGCAGAGCATATGTGTATGACTATGCGTGGAGTAAAAAAACCAGGCTCTAAGACAATTACTTCAGCAGTGAGAGGTAAATTTGCTACAGATGCTAAAGCAAGGTCTGAGGTTATGTCATTTATCAGTTGGAATAGCTAAGGAGAAAATTTATGCTATCAGTAAAAGAGATGTTTGACTTTGAAAAAAAGACCTATATCATGGGTATTTTAAATGTTACACCAGATTCTTTCTCAGATGGAGGAAGTTTTGATGAGACGGAAAAAGCTATAGCACACGCACAAGAAATGGTAGCGCAAGGTGTAGATATCATTGATGTTGGAGGAGAGTCTACTAGACCAGGGCATACTGTAATTAGTGATGAAGAGGAAATAAACAGAATTGTACCCATTATTCGTGCCTTAAAAAAATCTATTCATGTGCCTATATCGCTAGATACCTATAAATCAGCTGTTGCCCAAGTAGCCTTAGAAAATGGCGTGGATATGATTAACGATATATGGGGACTGCAAAAGGATGAAAAAATGGCTTCTGTAGTTGCTAAATTCAATGCGCCAATCATTGTAATGCATAACCAGGATACTACATCCTATAGTGGAGACATTATGGAAGAAGTTATTCGCGTTTTAAACAAATCCGTAGATATTGCAGTTGCAAATGGTGTAGATCGAGAAAATATTATCCTTGATCCAGGTATAGGATTTGGTAAAACATCAGAGCAAAATCTTTTTGTTATGGCTAGATTATCGGAGCTTAAAGTAATAGGACTTCCAATTTTACTTGGAACATCTAGAAAATCTATGATTGGCAAGATTCTAGATTTACCACCTAATGAAAGGGTGGAGGGTACTGTAGCCACTTCAGTAATTGGGATTATGCAAGGTATGAATATTTTACGAGTACACGATGTAAAGGAAAATTATAGAGCTGCTAAGGTAGCAGATGCCATTATGAGGGGAAAACTATATGGATAAAATTATAATGAAAAATTTAGGGTTCTACGGATACCACGGTGTATTAGAAGAGGAAAAAAAATTAGGACAAAAGTTTTTCGTGGACGTAAAACTGTATATAGATCTTAAAAAAGCAGGTCAGAGTGACGATTTAAGTTATACTGTAAATTATGCAGAAGTATATGAAATAATCAAAAAAATGTTTAAAGAGGAAAAAATAAATCTCATAGAATCAGTGGCAGAAAATATTTGTAGCAAGATATTAACTGCCTATCCAATTGTTCAAGAAATAAAGCTAACACTAAAAAAACCAGAAGCACCAGTGGAAGGCATCTACGATTATTTTGCCGTAGAGTTAAGGAGAAAGAGAAATGGCTAAAGCGTATTTAGGTTTAGGAAGCAATATAGGCGATACTAAACATAATCTAGATAGTGCAATAGAAATTATAAACGCTTCTAAAGACATAAAGATGCTTAGTAAATCTTCTTATTATGAAACAGAACCTGTAGGGTATGAAGACCAGGATTGGTTTTTGAATTTGGTTATTGAAATTGAAACCATCCTTGAGCCAAAGAAACTATTAGAGTTTTGTCAATCTATCGAAGAACAGCTAAAAAGAAAGCGAATCATTAGGTGGGGTCCCAGAACTATTGATGTGGATATTTTGTTATATGAAAATTATAGCAGTGATGAAGAAATCCTCACAGTACCTCATCCACGGATGATGGAAAGAGCCTTTGTCATGGTTCCCCTTTTTGAAATTGCTCCAAACTTAGTCATTGATGGGTTACCTATTACTGAGATAGTAAAGAGTTTAGATGGATTGGAAACAGTTTTTAAAAAAGGATAAATTAAGGACGGTTCAGGTGAACCGTCCTTAACTGATTGGAGGGACAGGCTTGGAAAGGGTAAATAAAATTTTGGTGCACCACAAATTTATAGAGTACATAGAAAAAATAGCCCGATTAGAAGAGGATAGGATATATTGCAAGCACGAAATCACACATCTAATTGATGTAGCTAGAATTAGTTATATTTTAAGTTTAGAAAAAAAAACTGACTTAAGTAAAGGCATAATTTACGCCTGTGCACTATTACACGACATTGGCAGATGGAAAGAATACGAAGATGGAATTGATCATGCTATAGCCAGTAAAGAATTAGCTGTAGACATTCTACAAGATTGTAACTTTGATCAACCAGAGATAAAATTAATTTGCGCTGCAATAGGTCATCATCGAATAAAGGATAACCATCCATCAATATTAAGTGAATGTTTATTTCATGCAGATAAACTTTCAAGACCATGTTTTACCTGTCAATCAATAGATAAGTGTAAAAGATTTTCAAATGGAGAAATTCCAAAGATCATTTATTAGAATTCTAAAAGGGACGTATATTTTACGTCCTCTTCTACAATCCTCATTCTATAATTTCTTCTAAACAATTACATACGTATATATCATTAAAAAATGAAAGAAACTTCCCAGTAAAATAAACACATGAAATACTTCATGAAAACCAAATTTCCATATTCTTAACTTCTCAGATTTCTTACCATAAATCACAGCGCCTATAGAGTACATTAGACCTCCTAGAACCAAAAGACCAATAGCTACTGGTGGAAGAACTTTTACCATAGGATAGATAAAAAATATGGAAATCCAACCTAATAGCAAGTAAAACCCAGTAGAGACCCACCTTGGGGCGTTCATCCAGAAGATCTTTAAAATAATGCCGATGATTGTTAACGTCCATACGATAGTTAATAAGGAATAACCTACAATGCCTTTTAAAGGAATCAAACCTATTGGCGTATAAGTTGATGCGATTAAAATATATATCATAATATGATCTATTTTTCTAAGGAATTCTAACTTTTCAATGGGTGCGATTATCCCATGATACACTGTTGAAGCCGTATACAAACCTACAAGACCAATAGAGAATATAATAGAACTCACGATATTGATCATACTGAAGTTACTTATAGAAGTTGTTAACAAAAGTACTAATCCCAAAAAGGATAAGACTACGCCAACAAAATGAGTAAGGGAATTGATTGGTTCTCTAATTTTCATAAAAACACACCTTTCTACATAGTAATGAATACTAGATAATAGAATAATAATAGGACAATACTTAGTATATGTCAAGAAATAAACTTTGTATCATGCTTTAAAATATTATATAATTTATTATAGAGCAATAAAAGTTTTTTTATTCAGGAGGTAAATAGTGCAAGGGTTTGAGAAGCTAAATAAGAATGAACTACCACAAATAGATTTATATATGGATCAGGTTTTAACCATATTAGAGCAACAGTTGGAGAGTTATAAAATAGAACCTAATGAAAAAATAATGACAAAGACAATGATTAACAACTACGTAAAATCAAATCTCATGGAAAAACCAATGAAAAAGAAATATAATAAGGGGCAGATGATGCAACTCATTATGATTTATCATTTAAAGAGTATATTAACATTTGCAGAGCTGGATATATTCTTTAAAACAGCGATGAATCAATATGACAATTCCTTAGAAGAGATTTATCAAGATTTTATGGAAGTTCATGGACAAGTAGTAGAAGAAACAAAAATAAAAACTGGTGGGTTGGCTAAAAAAGAGGGGCACCACAACGTTAAAGAGCTTATGAAAATCATAATAACTGCTGACATGAATAAGAGAGTGGCAGAGGGAGTAGTAAAGGAAATAAAAGAGATGAATAATGAGACGGAAGAGGGGGAAATATAATTAATTCAGAATGCAGAATGCAGAATGTAAAATGTAAAATGTTAAAAGCCAAAACGCAAAATTTCAAAAGCCAACAGTTAAATTTCTTGAACATTTAGTATCTTTGTGATACTCTAAATCTATAAAAAGTAAAGATTTAAATGGAGATTGATCACCTATCTTAGGAATTTTAAACACCCATTTATCTTTTAATCCAAAAGAATAGGAGAATATATATGACTGATAAGAATCTAGTATGTAATGACTGTGATAACCAATTCACGTTTACAGTAGAGGAACAAACGTATTATAAAGAAAAAGGTTTTGAAAATGACCCAGTAAGATGTCCTGATTGTAGGAAAACCAGAAAAGCGAAAAAACAACAAAAAAACTTTAGAAAATCTTAAGAATAATGAAGGGTTAAGTATCCAGTATCTGATAAAGTCTATGTGTTGAACACACTATAGGTTTTATTTTTTTTATGCATCATTAACACAACAGCCAATCGCCAACAGCTAACTCAACTGATGGCGAGTTTTAATGCCTCTATATCTGTTAATATAATAGAGGATTTTTGGAATTCAATCATGCCTTCATCACGCATCCTCCCCATTTCTCTAGATAGGGAAGGTCTAGTTATATTCAGAAATTCTCCAAGTTCATTTCTATTAATAGAGAGTTTAAATTCAGATTTACCTACTCGGTCATACTGTTCTAGTAGATAAGTGCAGATTTTTTCTCTTACATTTTTCATTGAAAGATATTCTATTCTCTTGTTTAAGAATATGCCTCTATTTGAAACGAGTTTAAGCATATTTAAGATAAGTTCTTGATGACTAAAGCATAGATTAACACAGCTTCCAGTGATCTTATCAGGTGGAAGAAAAATTGTTGTAGTCTTCTGAGTAGCATTTACTGAAACAGGCCAAGTGGTTCGGGTAGAAAAGGCCACCATTTCACCAAAGATATCCCCTTGCTTTAATGAATGAACCATAATTCGATTTCCAGCTATGTTTTCTTTGGCTATGGTAGCCTCACCTAGGAGTATAATACCTAAACCTTCAAACAGATCATCTTCCATGGCTATGTATTCGTTTTTTTGGAACTCGCGAATTGTTGGCTTCAAGCAATTTAACATAACGCAAATAGAATCCGTGGGAATATTTTTAAATAGTACTGTATGTGATAAAATTTTTGCCCATTTTTCGTACATTATTCATCAACCTTTAATTTTAGTAACTATAGTTACGTACTAGTTTTCTTAAGTATATTACAATCAAGCGATAAAGACAAGATACAAAACATAAATTGAAAGATGATGTAGATGTTTTTATAGAATTTCTCATATTGGTAACTTTAGTTACAGAGAATTATTGTTAACGCTATTACAATGAATTGAACAAATGTTTCTACATTGTTAAAGTGGGTACTAAGGAGATGTGAAGAACATTTTCATTATATATTTCGAGGAGGATTTATATGTCAAAGATGTTTTGTTTTCAATGTGAACAAACAGCAAAAGGAACTGGATGTACAGAAAAGGGAGTATGTGGTAAAACACCTGAAGTATCAAACAAACTAGATGAATTAACAGCTGCATTAATTGGTTTAGCAAGAGCGACTAAAGGCTTAGAAATAAGTGAACAAACAAACAAAGTAATGATGGAAGCTTTATTTGTTCAAGTAACCAACGTAAGTTTCGATGAAGAACAAATTGCAGAGTGGGTTCAAAAAGTTAAAGTAGAAAGAGCTAAATATGGAACTGCTCCTGATTTTAAATGGGAAGAATTATGGTCAGGTAACGAGGATGTGGTTTCATTAAGATCTACATTACTTCTTGGAATGAGAGGAATGGCTGCATATGCATGTCACGCTTATGCCCTTGGAAAACAAGATAACGAAGTTGCAGCATGGTTCTTCAAAGGAATGGAAGCTCTTGGAGAAGAACATAGTGTAGAAGAATGGTTAGGCTTATTAATGGAATTTGGTCAAATCAATCTAAAATGTATGGGATTATTGGATGAAGCCAATACATCTACATATGGTCATCCAGTACCTGCGGCAGTCACAACAAATGTAGAAAAAGGTCCATTTATTGTAATAACAGGACATGATTTATTAGATTTAAAACAATTATTAGAACAAACAGAAGGAAAAGGCGTGAATATTTACACTCACGGTGAGATGCTTCCAGCTCATGGATATCCTGAACTAAAGAAACATGCTCACTTAAAGGGTAACTATGGAACAGCATGGCAAAATCAGAAAAAGGAATTTACTGATTTACCAGGAGCTATTCTTTTCACAACGAATTGTTTAATGCCACCTAAAGAAGCTTATGCAGATAATATATTTACTACATCAGTAGTTGCTTATCCAGGACTAAAACATGTGCCAGATGCAGCAAATGGTCAAAAAGATTTTTCAGCGGTAATTGAAAAAGCTTTAGAATTAAAAGGATTTGATCAAGATCAAGCATTCACAGGAATTAATGGTGGAAATAAATTAATGACAGGATTTGCAAGAAATACAGTACTAGGTGCAGCTGATACAATAATTGGTGCAGTAAAAGGTGGCGCGATCAAACACTTCTTCTTAGTAGGTGGTTGTGATGGAGCTAAACCAGGAAGAAATTATTACACAGAATTTGTAGAACAAACACCAAAGGACACTGTAGTATTAACATTAGCATGTGGTAAATTTAGATTTAACGATATCGATGCTGGAGAAATTGGTGGACTTCCAAGAATCATGGATATGGGACAATGTAATGACGCGTATTCAGCAATTCAAGTAGCTGTAGCACTTGCAGGAGCTTTTGAATGTGGAGTAAATGAATTACCACTTACATTAGTATTATCATGGTACGAACAAAAGGCTGTATGTATATTGTTAACATTATTAGCATTAGGCATCAAAAACATATACATCGGACCATCAATCCCAGCATTCTTCTCTTCTACAGTATTGAATGTATTAGTAGAAAAATTTGGTTTAACACCAATCAGTACTCCAGAAGCAGACTTAAAAGCGATCTTAGCTAAATAAAAATAGAATAAAAATAAATGAGGTTTACAGCTAATGGCTGTAAGCTTCTTTTTTTGAGTAGGAAACCTTAATTTAATGTATATATGAGGTATGATAAAAAATAGATATATACTTCACATCTAGAAATTAATTTTCCGTGAATTATTTAACTAATTGTAGTAGACAGTTGATATTTGTAGGTGTACACTATGAATATAATAGTAAATATATTCTTCGATCTCTATGCCCTGTGGTAAGTAAAGCTATGGGTTTAGGGACAATGGGTTTATGTGGAAACGCGTAGGCCTCCCGTATTTGGAAAGGAGAAGGCTTAACTTTAAGTAGAACATTATTTGGCCTATCCCTTTTTGTGCAGGGGTGGCTTTTTTTTTATAAAATAAATAAATTCATCATACTCATTAATTAGAAAAAGATAGGAGGTATTATTTTGACGTTAAATAAGGGGGTCATGGATAATTGGACAAAGAGGAAGATCGGTTTGACTGATGAAAAATCGTTGACTAGAGAAGCTATAGAAACTTATCAGTTTGAAAAACTGCTGAAAACCTTGTGGATGGCTAAAAAAAATAGCAAGTTTTATGGTGAACTCTTAAAAAATATTGATCTTACCACAATAAAGTGTTTAGAGGATGTAAAAAAAATTCCATTTACCACAGTTCAAGATCTAAAGGAAAAGGGTCAAGACATGCTTTGTATTAGACAAAATGAAATAAGTCGTATTGTAACATTAGATACTAGTGGAACAACAGGTAATCCCAAAAGGATTTACTATACACAGGAAGATCAAGAGCTGACTATTGATTTTTTTCATTATGGAATGAAAAATATTGTAGATGAGCGGGATGTGGTATTAATTTTACTACCTTGTAAAAGGCCAGGTTCAGTAGGTGACTTATTAAATACAGGACTAATAAGGCTAGGCGCAAAAACTGTTCCCTATGGTTTGCTAGATAACCTAACGAATGAATGTGAAGCTGTTCTAGAAATCATGGCAACTAAAGGCGTTACCTCTATTGTGGGCTCACCGACACAGGTTATAGCCTTAGCAAAGACCAAATTGATAACGACTTCATGTGAAAATAATAATCTTCATAAAATTATCCACCAAATGAATTCAGTATTACTTAGCACAGAATATGTTCCAGATAGTACTTGTAAGTTTATTCGTGACACATGGGATTGCAAAGTGCATGAGCATTATGGAATGACAGAAATGGGCCTAGGAGGTGCTGTAAGTTGCTGGACACTAGAAGGTTATCATCCTAGAGAATCAGATTTGTATTTTGAGATAATTAATCCAGAGACTAATGAGGTTATGCCAGATGGAGAATATGGTGAAGTCGTTTTTACAACATTAACGAGAGAGGGCATGCCTTTTATTCGCTATAGAACTGGAGATGTAAGTCGATATCTCACAGAGTCTTGTAAATGTGGAAGTATGCTAAAGAGACTTGATAAAGTAGAAAATCGGTTGGAATAACGGAAGTTGGTTAGTTGGTTAGTTGGAAGCTACGACAGAATTAATTAGTAATATCATTTGCGGATCACTAATTAAGTGTTTTATTTACTCCTATAAAGCTTGAATACAAATAGGGAAAATGAATAGAGGGAGAGTGTATATGAATAATATAGTAGAAATTGGTAAAGATTTAATTAGTATTGTAGGAGAAATGATAAAGGTAAGGTCTGGACATGGTGGAGAATAAGAGTGATGTTAAAAGAAACAGTAAAATATGTGGATTAGTTTTGTCTGCTGGATATTCATCTCGGATGGGAAGATTTAAACCCCTATTACCAATAGGTGATAGTACAGCAATAGAGCGAGTCATAGAAACTCTAAAAAAGGCTAATATAGAAAATATCCTAGTGGTAACAGGATATAATCAACAACTTTTAGAACCAATTCTTAAGGAAAATCTAGTTCAATATGTACACAATAAAAACTATAGTGAAGGGATGTTTTCATCAATAAAAACAGGGATAGGATGGTCTCTATTACAAGATGATAAGGTTCAGGAACACGAAAGTGAGCCTGATGAAGTCCTAGGTACTGATCAAACGGAAGCTTTTTTACTGATGTTAGTAGATAGTCCATTAATACCACCGGAGATTATAAAACTTATTGTAGAAAAACATGAGGAAGTCCCTGAATCATTTATTGTACCTTGCTATCGAGGCAAAAAAGGACATCCTTTGTTAATACCAGCTATGTATGTAAATGAAATATTATCTTATGAAGGTGAAGGTGGTTTAAAAGCAGTCACAAACCGCTATGAAGATAAGCTAATAAAGATAGAGGTAGACAATGAAGCTGTGGTTTTAGATATGGATACCCCAGAGGGATATTTAGAAGTACTACAATATCATGAAGAGCACCCACAAGATACCCCATGTGAAAGGGTCAAGATACAACCTAAGGGTGCTTCTAGTGGTAGAAAATTGTTTCTCATCCGTCATGGAGAAGTGGAGCAGCATGAAGAGAAAATATTTTTAGGACAGACAGATATACCTCTTTCTAACAAAGGAAGAAAACAAGCAAGAATTGCAGGATTAAAATTAATAACATGTTTAGGTAAAATCGACAAAATTTATACGAGTGATTTATGTCGTGCTACCGAAACAACCAAAATAATCGCAGGGGTTTTAGATGACTGTGAAAATAATAAAGTTGATAAAAATGAGTACAATAAGATCAAAATCATTATAGATTCTAGCCTGAGAGAGATAGATTTAGGCGAGTGGGATGGCTATTTCATCAGAGAGATCAAAGAAAGATATCCAGAGGAATATAAAAAACGGGGAGAAAATATTCTTACCTATAAATACGGAAACAATAGTGAAAACTTTTATGACCTACAATATAGAGTAATGAAAAGTCTTGGAAATATATTAAAGTTAAATGAACAGGGTACTCAAGATATTGTGATTGTAGCTCATGGAGGAGTCATTAAAGTAATCCTCAGTAATTTACTTGGCTCAGATTTATTAGAAGAAGTAAAAAAAACGATATCAAATGGTGAAATTAAGATTGTAGAGTTATAAGAATGGTGTCTTAAATAATGTATTCAAATATAATAGCAAATTTTGAACTTTAGCTAGCTAGATTGAATTTTCCTACTAGATAAGAAATCCCTTATTTATTGAGGGATTTCTTATCTGTATTCTTATAAATACTTCGAGATGTGTTGATTTTTTTACCATCTGTAGTGATCACTACAGTACCTTTTCCAGCGGTAAGATGAGTTTCTACATTAAATAAATTCAAGTTAGACAGTGTGGAAAAATGTGGATAGTTATAGGAATTACTTCTAGTACTTATGACAGCTATACTGGGATCTACTGCTCTGAGAAGTTTTAATGGAGTAGATACCAAGTCACCATGATGCCCTATTTTAATGACATCTGATTTTAAAGGATAACCTGAGTCCATAATTTCGTTTACAACTTTTCCCTCTGCATCTCCCATAAATAAAAATGACACATCTCCAAAGTTTAACTTAGTGACTAAGGAGTTGTAATTTAGATTATTGTATTTAAGTTTACTTGGAGATAGTATTTGAAAATTTGCATCTCCTAAACGAAAATGATTTCCTGCGCTAATATAGTCGATTTTATAACCTTTTTTCGTTATTGATTCCATAAGATTTGAATAGGAATTGTTCTTTCGAGTCAATTTTGGTGCATATATCTTACCAATTTCGAAAGTATATACAATATCATCCATACTACCTATGTGATCTTCATGAGGGTGTGTAGCGATCAGTATATCTATTTTCCGTATGCCTAAGTTAAATAAATAACTTTGAATATATGCTGAGTCAGATTCATTACCTGCATCAATTAATACAGTACGACCTTTAGGTTCCTGTATTAAGATACAATCAGCCCGACCAATATCCAAATAGTGTACAATTAATTGATCTGCCCCACTACTTATTTGCATATCTTTTACAGTTTTAGGTGTGCCCATAGGTTTCAGTAAATATTGTAGTGAAAATGCAGTAATGAGAAGTAGGATAAGGATCAATAGTTGTTTTTGTTTAGAGTTTATTATCATAGTTACCTGTCCTTTAGAATAAATAATTATTTTAATATTATTTGATAAAGGAAGAGGTTTATAAGTGGTATGTTTTACTATTAGATTTAAATCAATGTAATCCTATTATTTAGTTCTCAACTTCAAGTACACAAAGTCCACAAAATCGTATATTTGTACACATTAATTATAATAAAGCTGAGAATGCAGTTTCGAATAGTTGCAAGATTGTTTAAAAGATGTAATAATTGGAGATGATAAAAATTAATTATCTGGTATTTATATAATTTTAATTTGGTAAAAAATTATTCTATTAATGAACTGAGTGGCTAAGCGTTATAGATTGAATATAAAGTAAATATTCAAACAATTGATGTTTAGACTTGTTAAAACAGGGAATAAATAAAAATAATAATATAGCTATTTATAAGAAGTAGTGATATAATAAATACCGGAAATATACGGAAAAAAGGAATGATTAAATGGAATTAAAGAAATTCGAAGAATTGCAATGTAGTGATGAGATTAAAAGAGCTGTAAATGATATGGGATTTGAGGAAATGACTCCTATTCAACAGATGGCTATCCCATTAATAATGGAAGGAAAAGATGTTGTAGGACAAGCTCAAACCGGAACGGGAAAGACAGCCGCTTTTGGTATACCTATTTTAGATAAAGTAAATCCTGACAATAAAAACGTTCAAGCACTTATCTTATGCCCTACAAGAGAGCTTGCTTTGCAAGTGTCAGAAGAAATAGCTAAATTAGCTAAACACAAGCCTGGCATAAAAACAACTCCAATATATGGAGGACAAGCAATAGATAGGCAAATTAATGCACTTAGAAGAGGTGTACAAATTGTCATTGGTACACCTGGAAGAGTTATAGATCATATTAATAGAAAAACATTAAAAGTGAAAGATCTTGAGATGTTTGTATTAGACGAAGCAGATGAAATGTTAAACATGGGATTTAGAGAAGATATTGAAATAATCCTACAAAGTGTAGAGCATGAAAGACAAACATTATTATTTTCTGCTACTATGCCAAAAGCAATACTAGAGATTATTAATAAATATCAAACAGATCCACAAATTGTAAAAGTGTTGCATAAAGAATTGACTACACCTAATGTAGAGCAACTATATATCGAAGTAAAAGAACAAGATAAACTTGAAGTATTAACAAGATTAATAGATGTATATAATCCTAAACTATCCATTATTTTCTGTAATACAAAGAAAAAGGTAGATGATGTAACTGACATTATTCAATCAAGAGGGTATAGTGTAGATAAGATACACGGAGATATGAAACAAAGCGTTAGAAGTAATGTTATTAGTAAATTTAAAAGAGCTGATATCGAAATTCTAGTGGCTACTGATGTTGCTGCTAGAGGGTTAGATATTGAAGATGTAGCAATTGTTTTTAATTACGATATGCCAACGCATGAAGAGTATTACGTTCATAGGGTTGGAAGAACAGGAAGAGCAGGAAAGAGCGGAACTGCATTTACATTTGTTACATCAAGAGATTACTACTTGTTGAAAAGTGTAATGAACTATACGAAGAAAAAAATAATTAGACATCCAATTCCTAGTATTAGCGATATTGAAAGTGTAAAAACTCAAGCCTTCATCAATAAACTTAAACGTACCATCGACGAAGGAAACCTTGCAAAATACATTAATATCATTGATACAATGATGGAAACAGAAGATTTTCAGTCTATTGAAGTTGCAGCAGCTTTAGTAAAAATGGAGCTAGAATTACCTGAAAAAGATCTTTTAGATCCAGTGAATATGAAGAGCAGTAATTCAGGTAGAGAACGTGGCAATGATAGAGGCAGTGATAGAGGCAGTAAAAGAAGAAAAGAAGATGGACCAATGGTAAGAATGTTTATTAATATCGGTAAAAACAAACAACTTCTACCAGGAGATGTAGTAAAATCTATCGCAACTGAAACAAGTATGAGTGGAAGTAATATAGGCCACATAGATATTTATGATAATTACACATTTGTAGATATTCCAGAACAATACGCAGACGAAGTACTAGATATTATGCAAAAAGGAAGTATTAAAGGAAACAACATTAACATTGAAAGAGCCCAAGTAAAAAAGGGTGGAACAGCAAAAAGTAGACCAAGAAGAGTTAGATAGTTTTACAATTGCAGGATGTAAAATGCAAAATGTAAAGTTAAAATACAATTAGAAAAAGCAGTAGTTGAGTTTTTACCTCAACTACTGCTTTTTTAATAAAATTCTCTCCCTAGTTAATAAAAGTCCTCAAATTACCGTGCACCGAAAGGACCCCAACGGAGGCCCCCTAATAATTAATTTTACATTCTACATTTTACATTTTTAATTGCAAAAGCTACAGCTTTTGCTTCAGTGTCCCTCTCCTATAGGCTGCAATTAACATCTCCAAGTAGTAAATTTGACTGATGATTCTCTTGCCTACGTCTGTATCTGCAACCCTTTTTCTATCAACAACTTTTTCAATAACCCGTATGGTTGAGCGGATATCCATGCCATCATTTATGGCTTGTTCTACAGATTGGAAAGGTTCGTGACTGGCTAACTGTAATCCGTAGGAATTATATATCAATGTATAGCCTGCTATTCCAGTAGTGCTTTGATAAGATCTGGCAAACCCTCCGTCAATAACCAAAAGTCGTCCATTGGCCTTAATAGGACTTTCACCATCCATAGTCTTGACGGGTACGTGACCATTTATAATGTGACTATGGTCTGGGTCTAAAAGAAATTCTAAGAGAATTTTCTTTGCTGTTTTTTCCTCAGGTATTAAAGAATAGTAGGGTGTATAATGTTCTTTATGAGTCGTAGTATCGATAATAAAATATCGTTCAAAAGTTGCCATTTTATCTTTTCCAAATAGTGGAGAGTCCTGATGACACCATAAGTACCAAAATATCTCAGTACCAATATTTTTGTCTCCATTGCCAAAGTACGCTTCTCTAGCGTATTGATCTAATTTATCTAATAGTTGCTTGCCACAATAGGATTCTCCCATAAGGTTTATTTTCTTAAAACTACCATCAGCATTCATGGGTAGTGAGGCGTGAAACAATAAATTGCCATTATAAGTGGTGTAGATACTACCTTTAGAAAAAAGAAATCTAACGTGTTTCTGTAGTCTCTCGCTCATCAAAAATGATGAACGAAGTTTTTGGATTACTTTCACTTCCTCTGGGGTCAACTCCCACGGTTTATCAGGGTTAATTGTTGGTAACTCTTCGTGGTGCAATTTATATGTCTGATGATTAATTGTAATTGAGGAATTAGCAAAATCTACTTTGTCTAGTAATTTCCTATGCTCCATTTCAAATTCAGGATGATTTTGTACCAGTTGATGCTCTAGCTTGAACTGAATAATAGATATGCTTTTATGCATTTTTCCTAACAGCTCCATATCACTATCAGAGAAAAACTCAGCACTATTTACTTTTGGACCAAATTGTTTACAAGAATTTTTACCGTAGGATTCAATGGAAAAGGTAGCTAGAGGCAAAAGATTAATTCCATATCCATCCTCGAGGATGGACATATTAGAATACCGCAAACAAACTCTCACCGCATTGGCAATACAGCATAAATCACCAGCTGCAGCTCCCATCCAAAGAATGTCATGGTTTCCCCATTGAATATCAAGAGAGTGATGCTCCATTAAGGTATCAACGATAATATGTGAACCAGGCCCTCTATCATAGATATCTCCAATAATATGAAGATGATCGATAGTGAGTCGTTGTATAACTGAAGAAATCTCAATGATAAATTCATCTGCTTCGTCGAGCTCTACAATCGTATCGATTATTTTATTATAGTATTCCCTTTTATTAAAACGTTCCTCATCTTCATGTAATAACTCTTCCATTATGTATGCAAAGGAAGGAGGTAAGGCTTTTCTCACCTTAGATCGTGTATATTTAGAAGACGCATCTCTACATACCTGTATAAGACGATAAATAGTAATTTTATACCAATCCACTAAGTTTGCTTCCACAGATTTTACGAGTTCTAATTTTTCTTCAGGATAGTAGATTAAGGTTGCTAGTTCTTGGATATCGTGTTGTGATAGAGTCTTGCCTAGAACATCAGTTATTTTTCTTTTGACTACTCCAGAAGCATTTCTCATGACATGATTAAATGCATCATGTTCTCCATGAATGTCAGTGAGAAAATGTTCAGTTGCCTTTGGTAAATTCATAATTGCTTTTAAATTAATAACCTCAGCGGCTGCTATCCCGATGCAAGGAAATTTCTCTGATAATAACTCTAAGTAATTCTTATCATCAGTAAGTTGTTTGTCTGTAAACTTGTTCATTGGAAGGTGCCCTCCCTTTTTTTATCATGATCTTAGTATATCATTTTACTGGTTAATTTCACATACTCCTAAAGCAAATAATAAAGGAAATGTGACATACGATTAAAACAATTAACAATTAACAATTAACAATGAAAGTGAAAAGTACTCACCATTTTCTTATTCCATACGCCTCATTGTCCTAAAGAATGACGATTAGCGATATATGAGGGCATTTGAAATAAATTATATTTTAAAAAAACACTTTAAAAAATTAATAATTCATAGTATAATGAAATTCGATGATTTCGTAGCTCAGCTGGGAGAGCGCCACCGTGACACGGTGGAAGTCGCTGGTTCGAGCCCAGTCGGAATCACCAATTTATTTAGTAATATATAACCCTCCTAGGCGTATCTAAGGAGGGTTTTTGCTTATCAATGGGTAAGTGAAAGTGATATCTTCATACAGTGCTTAGATGATAATCGACAATATAGCTGTGCAATCCTGAGCAGGATAAACTACGATCATAAGATATCGAAGACTCGGTGACAATTTTCAATACTATTGTGGATGCTGTGATATAATCAATGGTAAATAGGACCAAACAAGTAAATGATTCATAGGCTATAAACTAGGGAATAAATAAGCATGTATTATGAATATATACGTTAAAGGATGATGTGAAATGGATATTATAAAATTTTTAGTTGAACATGGTGTAAGCCAGAAGCTTATTAATGATGTAATTTATTATAAAAATTTTTATAAAATAGATGATGAAGTGAAAGACCGGATACCAAATCCTACAAGTTTCTATTACGGAAAAGAAGTTTGGGAAATGTCAATTGCAGCTCTACTTGAAGGAGAAAATGTTTTGTTTTCAGGACCTAAAGCTACAGGAAAGAATGTGCTCTCCGATAATCTTTGCCACTTGTTTGGACGACCTCAGTGGAATGTGTCTTTTCATGTCAACACAGATAGTTCAAGTCTAATAGGTACGGATACTTTCCAGGATAATGAGGTAAAATTGCGTAAAGGAGCAGTGTATCGTTGCGCTGTTCATGGTGGATTTGGCATATTTGATGAGATTAATATGGCCAAAAATGATGCGATTGTAGTACTTCATTCTGCTTTAGACTATAGAAGAATCATAGATATACCAGGTTATGATAAAATTAAACTACATGAAGCAGCCAGATTTATAGGTACAATGAACTATGACTATGCAGGTACCAAGGATTTAAACGAAGCTTTAGTATCAAGATTTCTGGTAGTAGATATTCCAAAGGTTGATAGAGAAAAGCTACAGAGGATTTTAAAAGATGAATTCAGTGATGCCAATGAAGATATATTGAATCAATTTGTTGGCGTGTTTTTAGATTTACAAACGAAATCAGAAAATAGTGAGATTTCTACTAAGGCAGTTGATTTAAGGGGACTTATTTCGGCTTTAAAGACAATTAGACGAGGATTAAAGCCAGAATTGGCTATTCAAATGGGCATCACTGGAAAAACATTTGATGAGTATGAAAAGGAAATAGTAGGAGATATTATCCGAACTAGAATACCAGAAGCTTGGGAAGCAGTAGATGTATTTCCTTCCCTATAAGGAGAATAGGTATAATGGGCATGAACTCGATTTATAATGATTACGAGATAAAAAATAGATTAAACAATATGATGTGGACGATTACTGAAAATTATGATGAAGAGCTTGAGGGGTTAGATAAGTATACAAATATTTCTAAAGACTTAGCCATATATTTTGCCGTGAAGACAGGTGCAAGAAAAAAATACGTAAATTGGGATCTCATCAAAAAATATATTGGCTACAAGATGAGAAAAGGTGTGGATCCAGAGATCATGATTCCCTTCGTGGAAATATGTACAGATATTCTAGTAGAGGATAAACTATTAAAAGAGAGACCTGGAATTGCCGATATCCGTAATAGGGGATTTGCAGAGCTGCTAAAAAATTTTTTAACTACAAAGAATTCCACCCTAATGGAGAAAATAAGGTATGCTTGGGTCTTTGAACAAATGAACAAAAGTGTTCAGTTTGACAATGATGTAAGGAAAATGTTAAAAGACATGAAGGAATGTCAAAACACAAAAGATACCAAGGATTTAATCAAATTAATGGAACAAATATTCACGAAACATTTTAATCCAGATGACAATGTTTACGTCTTTGAAGAAGAAAAATTAATTGAAGAAGTAGAGAGACAAGATTTAAATGCAAATCAAGAAAGTGATTTTTCAGATTTTATGTACGAAGAACTTTTTAAGGATAGTGATATTGATCAGGATATCTCAAACATGGTTGATAATATGTCTGCATCACTATTAGTCGAATCTTTAGGTGAGTTGCCAGAAGATGGGCAGGGTTTAAGTAACAAGAAAATCTTTGTAGATGAAGAAACAGCAAAAAAGATATACGATAAGATCGGGTACTACTATGGTACAACGTTTATTGCTAATGAAGAGTTAAAGCGCATTGAAAGAAAGATTTGTAGAAATGTACATGAAGGATGTAGAGTACATTTTACAGATGGTGTGCTACGAACTGATTGCGACAATATGTTTCAAACGAAATACGTAACTAGGCAAAAGGAAAACAATTTAGATTCCTACGCTAAAAATCCCAGAGTGAACAAGCGGAATATTGTAAAGTTGAAACAAATGATACAACGTACCATGACTGCAGAAAATGAAATTACAACTATTCCTTCAGACAATGGAGAACTTGTATCAAATAAACTTTGGAGAATAGGTAGAACAAATAATAACAAGGTCTTTAGTAAAGTAATCAATAATGAAAAGGGCGGATATGTAGTAGATGTATTATTGGATGGAAGTGGATCTCAAAGAATAAATCAGGGTAGAGTTGCAACCCAAGCATTCATTATTAGTGAAGCATTAACTTTAGCTAAAATTCCCAATAGGGTTATGGGATTCAGTAGTTTCTTAGATTATACCATATTACGGAGATACAGAGATTACGACTCTCCTATTAGTGAAAATAAGAATATTTTTGAGTATTATTCTGCAGGAAATAATAGAGATGGGTTAGCCATAAGAGCCGTAAGTGAGGGAATCGTAAAAAGAAGTGAAGAAAATAAAATACTCATCGTACTAAGTGACGGAAAGCCTAATGATATCGTTATATCTAAAACTAGTCAACGGAATATTAAAGGTCAAGCTCCATATAAAGGTGCTATAGCAATAAGAGATACTGCATTAGAAGTGAGGAAGGCAAGAAAAGAAGGGCTACTTGTTTTAGGCGTTTTTACAGGGAAAGAAGAGGATCTTTTCGCTGAAAAATTTATATATGGAAAGGATTTCATATATACAAGAAGCATAGACCGTTTTTCTGATATTGTAGGAACTTTTCTCAAGAGAGTTATTGAAAATTACTAATAGAATAAATGTTTATAGACCTATACAATGGAAGTACCCTGGCATCTTGTGTTTGCTAAGGTGCTTTTTATTGTACAAGTAGAAAGTAGAAAGTAGAAAGTAGAAAGTAGAAGTTTGGAACAGTATTAGAGAATGAAGTAGGGCTAAATAAAAGTTCCAACTTTCCAACTTTCGGCTTTCCAACTAAAAATAAAAATTAAATAAATCTAGTAAGCAAATTTGGGATAAACTAACGAGACTGAAGAAGGAGGAGTTGGTATGCTTTATTTAGGATCACATATATCAATATCAAAAGGATTTACTGCTGCAGGAAAAGCTGCACTGAGTATAGGGGCGAATACATTTCAGTTTTTTACTCGAAATCCTAGAGGTGCAAAAGCAAAAACACTAGATATGAAGGATATTGAAAAATTTAAAGTGTTAATGATAGAAAATGAATTTGGTCCATTATTGGCTCATGCCCCATATACCTTAAACATGTGCTCTAATTCTGAACAAACAAGAGAATTTGGAAAGATGATATTCGAAGATGATTTAAATAGATTACAAACCATTCCTTGTGGGTTATATAATATTCATCCAGGAAGTCACGTGGGACAAGGAGTAGAGAAGGGGATTAAATTAATAACGGACATTTTAAATGAAGTGATAAAAGAAGAACATAAAGCGACTATTTTGTTAGAGCTTATGTCTGGTAAAGGATCCGAAGTAGGAACAAACTTTGCCCAGATAAAAGAAATAATAGATAGGGTAGAATTCAATGAAAAAATGGGAATTTGCCTAGATACTTGTCATATATACTCTGCAGGTTACGATATTGTAAATGACTTAGATGGTGTTTTGAATGAGCTAGATAGGGTCGTTGGATTAGATAGATTAAAAGCTATACATTTAAATGATAGCAAGAATCCATTAGGAAGCTATAAGGATAGACATGAAGTTATCGGAAAAGGACATATTGGATTAGAAGCCATAAGTAACATAGTGAACCATCCTAAGTTGAAAAACATACCATTTTTTCTAGAGACGCCAAATGAGTTAGAAGGACATGCTGTAGAAATTCAAATGATTAGGGAAAAACTTGTAAATTAAAAATGTAAAGTGAAAAGTGAAAAGTAAAATGCAATGTAAAATAAAAAGCCAATTGTGAAGCGCTATTGGCTGAGGGGAAAGACGTAAGCTACTGAAGTTAGTTAAAATAACAGGCTAATATTGTAAGCAAGACCCAACAGCCAACAGTTAATCGCTAATCGCCAAGGAGGGTTTTATAGGTTGAATATAATAATTGGTAGACAAGGTTCTGGGAAATCCACTGTGATTTATAAGCAGATTAAGAAGTGTCTAGACAAAGGAGAAGAAAATCTTATTTTAGTTGTTCCAGAGCAATTTACCTTAGAGGCGGAAAGAGAATTAATAGAGGAATTAGACATTCCTGGCATCTTTAATGTGGAGATACTTAGTTTTTCTAGATTAGCAAGTAGAATTATGACAGAAGTGGGTGGTGTAACAAAAACAAGATTATCTAAGACAGGTAAGTACATGGCGCTTCAAAAATCACTACTCGAAAGAAAAGACGATCTGTTGGTGTATGCTGGAATGATAAAAAAGCCTGGATTTATCGCTCAATTGCAGGACGTTATTGCAAGTTTTAAAAAAAGAGCCATAAGTGAAGAGGATTTACATGATTTAATGAACGAGGGACTTGAAGACCATCAAATGCTACATAGGAAACTTAGTGATTTGAATCTCATATACAAAAGTTACAATGAATGGTTAGGTGGAGATTACTTAGACAATGAAGGGGTAATCAATGAAATTATAGAAAATATTGAAAAAAGTCAGATGATTTCTATATCAAAAATTTGGATAGATGGTTTTCACACTCATACAGAGCAAACTTTTCAGTTGATTGAAAAATTATTCCATAATGCAAAGGAACTCACTATATCCCTAACACAACTCACAAATAAAAATGATAGAGATGCGGAGATCTTTCAGATAAATAACAAAACACAAAATAAATTGATGTTTATTGCAAATGAAAGGATTAAATTCATCTCCTGTCATTATGTGCAAGAAGACAAATCTAGTGAGATTAAGCATATAGAGAAGGAATTATATTCTTACCCAACTACTGAATATGATGAAAATATAAAAGATATCCGTGTTATAAATTTTAAAAATATTTATGATGAAGTAGATTCATTATGCATTCAAATTCTAAATTTGGTACAAAAAAAAGGATATAGATGGAGAGACATCAATGTAGTGACAAACGATTTAGCCGGTTATTCTTTCTTAATTAAGAGAACCTTTGAAGAATATGACATTCCATTCTTTATGGATGCTAAGAGAAAAATATCGGACAAACCTCTCAGTATTTTATTAGTAAATACACTCAAAGTCATATCTACTAATTTTCGTTATGATGATGTATTTGCACTGATCAAGACAGGATTAAGCGATTTAGAATTTGATGATTATGAGCGATTAGAGAATTACGCACTTAAATACGGAATAAAGGGAAATAGTTGGAAAAAGGAATTCACCTTTATAGATGAAAGAGATGACTTTGACTTAGAAAAATTAAATGTAATGAGAGTTAAAGTTATAGAACCTATATTACAACTACAGCGAGAGATTAAAGAAAAAAGAACGTATAAAAATTGTACCAATGCTCTTTTCAATTATATGAAAAACCTGAAAGTGGAAGAAAAGCTTCACAAAGTACTATTCGAATTAAAGGAGGAATACGGTCAGTACGAATATGCTTCAGAAATTTCACAGATATACAATATTATCGTAGGTTTATTTGATGAAATTGTAGAAATTTTTGATGATCATCCAACCAATACCAAAGAATATCTACATATTTTGGAAGCAGGAATAGAGTCGGTAGATTTGTCAATTATTCCTTCATCACTTGATCAAGTAATTGTAGGTGATATCACTAGGTCTAGAAATTCAGAATATAAAGCGCTATTTATACTTGGCGTCAATGAAGGGAAATTGCCATCTTCACCTTCTGTTACTGGTGTTCTAAATGAAAATGAAAACCAGATTATTCGGGATAAGGGACTTGAAATTGACGATGATCTCAACTTTAAAAGCATCCAAGAAAAATATCTATTTTACCAAGTCATCTCCAAGGCAAAAGAAAAGATTACTATTAGCTACCCCTTAGCTGATTACGAAGGAGTTTCCCTACGACCTTCTATACTGATTAATCGTTTTTGTGAAATTTACCCTAATTTAGTCATTGAAACCCATAAATCCCAGGAAGAATTGCCTATAACTAATGCAAAGGGCACCATAAAGCACATGATTAATCATTATAGAATTATGGCCGATGGATTAAAAGAAGTTGAAACGAGTAGATGGGATGAAGTATATCTTTGGTATAAAAGTGATAAGACCTACGAGAAAAATATTAGAGATATGAAGGAAGCTATTGTGTTTGACAATAAGGTTTCTAATTTAAAAGGAAAATTCGTGTCCGGACTCTATGGTGATACAATAAAAACTAGTGTAACCAGACTAGAAGAATACGTGAATTGTCCTTTCAAACACTACGTTACCTTTGGATTAAAACCAAAAGATAGAAAAGTTTTTCAAATATCTATACCAGATATAGGTGAGATTCTACATAAATTAATTTATGATTACTCCTTAGCAATTGAAAAGGAAGATCTAGATTGGCGTACAATAAAAAATGATGAAGTAGTTAAATTATGCAATGAAGTAATAGAGCGTTTTATCGTGGACTATAGGCATGGAATTTTAACTAGTAACTTTAGGTATAAATACCTAGCAAAATATGTTCATCGCATATTTCTCCGAGCAGTGGAAACCTTGACTTATCAGTATCGAAAAGGAAAGTTTACTATATTAGGGAATGAATTGATTTTTGGAATTGATAAACCATTGCCCCCCATCCAAATAGAGTTATCTCAAAAGTACATGCTATATCTAGAAGGTAGAATAGATAGAGTAGATATCCTTGAACAAGGGGATAAACTATACATGAAAATAATAGATTTCAAAACTGGAAATAAAGATATTTCTTTAAAAGACGTGTACTATGGATTATCTCTTCAATTATTGGTGTATATGTGGGTATGCTTAAATTACGGTAAGAAAAAAGATATAGAGTCTATAGCAGCGGGAATGTTTTACTTCAAACTAGATGATCCGCTAATTTTAAGTGGAAAAAGTGAAGTAGAGACCATTCAAGGAGAAATAACCAAAACGTTGAAATTAAAGGGTTTAATGCTAAAAGACACAGATTTACTTAAAGCTTTAGATGAAAATATAGAAAACTCAGATATATTAAATTGTAAAATTAAAAAAAATGGAGAATTTTCAGCTACTTCAAAAGGCTTAATAGACAAAGAGCAGATTGACGGGTTAATTTCTCACGCAGAAAAGACAATTGCAAGTATAGGAGAAGAGATCTTTCAAGGTAACATCTCCATAAACCCAGTGAAGACCAAAGATAAAGAAGCTTGTACATACTGCAATTACAAATCTATATGTTTTTTTGATCAACAGTTATCCGGAAGTAAGTATAATCTGAAACCAGAGTTAAACGACGAGGAAGTCTTGACCCTTATAGAGAAGCCTAAATCTTAAAAGGATACATTGTGGGGAAAGTAGAAAGTAGAAAGTTGGAACATTACTACAGGATTACATAGGACTAAATAAAGGTTCCAACTTTCCAACCTTCTACTTTCCAACTAACAAACAAAAGAATGTTACTAAAAACGAATGCTAATTACCAACAATCAACAACCAAGAACGAGGAACTAACTGGGTAGTTACTAAGAACTAATAACAAAGAACTAAGAACTTTTTCACGACGTTAGGAGGAAAAAATATGGGGTGGACTGAAAATCAACAACTGGCCATTGATACTAGAGATAAAAGTTTATTGGTTTCTGCTGCGGCTGGATCGGGAAAGACTGCAATTTTAGTTGAGAGAATCGTCAAAATCATTGTTGAGGATAAAGTAGATGTAGATAAACTATTGGTAGTCACTTTCACAAAGGCCGCAGCGGAAGAGATGAGAGCTAGACTGTATAAATCCTTAGTGGCAAATATAAAAAATAATAAGGAAGAATACGCATTTATCAATAAGCAAATAAGCAATCTGCCTAGTGCATCAATCAGTACATTACATTCATTTTGTTTAAATATTACGAAAAGATATTTTCATGTAATTAATTTAGATCCTGGATTAGGTATTGGTGATGATACACAAATAGCCATCTTAAAGGATAAGGCAATGGAAGAACTTTTTGAAGGAGAATATGAAAAAGAAGATAATAGGTTTTTTCATCTCTTAGAAATGTTTAATAACCGTAGAGATGAAGAGCAGATTCGAACGATCATCAATAGAATGCATTTATTTCTTAAGAATCGACCTTTCCCAAAGAAGTGGTCTGATCATGCCCTCAAGAACTTTGAATTTACTATAGAAGAATTTAATCAAAGTTTATTTTACAAAGAATTTATGCATATTACAGAAAAAAAACTACAGTCAGCCAAAAACCAACTCATTATTGCTCTGAAAATTGCGGGTACAATTGAACCGAATGAAAAGGTACTGGCAATAATAGATGACGAAATGAGTCAAGTGAATAACCTGATAAACGCTTTACGTAAAGATTATGACTCTTTTTATAAATGCTTATATTTATCAAAGTTTGCTACACTCAACTTTAAGTGTGAGGATTTAGATGCTAAGGAGGAAATTGTAGTCAAAAGAAATAAGTCTAAAGATATTGTAAAGAAAATCAAGGAAAGTTTACAGTATAACTCTCCTGAAGATATGCTTTCAGACATAAAAGATATGGCACCAGAAATATCTTACTTAATGGATCTTGTATTTCAGTACGATGACATATTTAGAGGGTTAAAGCTAGAAAAGAGGCTCATGGATTTTAACGACATTGAACATTATACTTTGCAAATATTACAAACAGAAGAAGTAGCTCGTGAGTTAAGAAATCATTATAAATTTATATTTGTAGATGAATACCAAGATAGCAATGAAATACAAGATACCATACTATCTAGTATGATGAAAGAAGATAATGTGTTTTTCGTAGGAGATGTAAAACAGAGTATTTATAGATTTAGAATGGCTGATCCTACCTTGTTTTTAGAGAAGCAAAAGATTTTTCGCCAAGTAGATGAGCATTCAAAGGAAACCATAGCTTTAAATCAAAATTTTAGAAGTAGGAAAAAAATTATTGAATTTATAAATCTGGTCTTTGAACAGATTATGAGCAAGTATATTGGTGAAGTGGATTATGACGAGGAAGCAAAATTATATCTCGGAAGCATCCAACCTCCTTTAGATGAACAAGTGGAAGTGTCAATTATCTATAATGACAGTGACAATATTTCTTGTGATGAAGTTATGGAAATGAATAAAATAGAGGCAGAAGCCATATATATTGCGGATAAGATAAAAGAATTGTTGCGTAGCATGGTATATGATCAAGATATTAAGGAGTATCGAAATATAACATATAAAGATATAGTTATTCTTCTTAGAACCACTAGGGGCTGGGCGGATACCTATTATGAAACACTAAATAATGAGGGAATACCTGTTTACGCTGAATCCCAAATAGGTTATTTTGATACCCTTGAAATTGGATTGGTTATTCAACTAATAAAGGTGATCGATAACGTATATCAAGATATTCCACTTATTGGCGTTATGCGTTCACCAATATTTTTATTTACGATAGAAGAAATTACAACCATTAGAATTTACGATAATAAATCTAGTATTTATGAAGCAATTTGTTCCTATATAGCGAATCAAAATGACAACATAAGTATTAAGCTCGACGAGATGCTTAGCAAAATAAGGCGTTGGAAGAAGCAATGTAGATTTATGCCAATTAATGATTTTATATGGAAAATAGTAGTGGATACTGGTTATTATCACTATATTAGTGCTATGCCTGGAGGGGTTCAACGACAGGCGAATATAAGAATATTGATTGATCGGGCAAAACAATATAGTGAGTCTACGATTAAAGGTTTGTTTAATTTCATTAGATTAATTGAAGGTATGAAGGAAATGAAAAGAGATCTCACGTCAGCTAAGGTAATAGGACCTAGTGAAAATGTAGTTAGAGTTATGAGTATACATAAAAGCAAGGGGCTTGAATTTCCAGTAGTGTTCATTGGAGGTTTAGGCAAGAAAATGAACCTTCAAGATATTAGAGACCCCATTATCGCCCATAAGGATTTAGGGATTTGCCCCAATTATGTAAATCTTAAAGAAAGAAGATATACACCCACAATATTTAAGACGATTGCAAAAGAGAAACTTCAATTAGAAACATTGTCCGAAGAAATGAGAGTACTTTATGTAGCTATGTCTAGGGCGAGAGATTATCTTTACCTAGTGGGAAGTGTAAATAATGTAGAACAAAATATAAATAAAAATTGGAAGGCAACCTTAAGTGAATACGACGTTTCTACAGGAAAAAATTATCTAGATTGGATTATGCCAGTACTATTAAAGCAACAAGACGCTAATGATGAAAATGTACAACAATTAGTGAAATTGAATATGATTAAGCTTTCAGAAGTGTATGAGACATTTAAAAATCATCAAGTTCAAGATAAATTCAACTTGATTTATTATTGGTCGCTATTAGAAGAAAAGGAAGTTCTAGATAAAGAAATCAAAGAAAAACTAGAATGGGAGTATAAATATAAAAACGCTAGCATAATGCCTACTAAAGCTACAGTTACAGAGCTTAAAAATGCCAGTAATGGCCATCAGGTGAATCATATTAAAATTTCAGAGACATTTCATTCTCCACTGTTTCTTGAGCAAAAACAAATATCAGGAACTGAAAGAGGAAACACCATTCATTTTATCTTACAGCACCTTGAGTTAAATAGATTGAAAAAAAACAGTCATATATTAGAAGCAGAGATTAATGAACAAATTGCACGGATGATGGCCCAAGACTTACTACTAAGAGAAGAAATAGATGGTTTTTATGCAAAGAAAATTACACTATTTATAAAAGGTAAACTAGGCCAAAGGATGATTAATGCACAAAATATTTATCGAGAAAAACCATTTAATTTGAAAAGTACACTCAACGATGGCTCAAAAGATTATATCCTAATACAAGGAATCATAGATTGCTTCTTTTTAGAAGGGGATGAATATATCTTAATTGACTATAAAAGTGATTACTACGGAAACGAAGAAGACAAGTTAAGTTTAATAAAAGGGTACAGTGAACAAATAGCGTTATATAAACGAGCCATAGAAGAATTAACAAAACGAAAAGTAAAACAAAGCTATTTATACCTATTTCATAAAAATGAAATAGTGCAAATTGGTGATTAGCTGTTAGCTGTTGGCTACTGGCTTTTGGATAAAAGCATTAACCTTAATAATTAATGTACGCTTGTGGGTTTAAAATTGTGCATTTTACATTTTACATTTTGAATTTTACATTTTGAATTTCCTCCTTTGCCCTAAGTTAGCAGGTTAAGAAATTGGCTCTTGACATAAAATGTGTATTCAGGTACTATTTAATAATACTGTATACAATAATATGAAAAAAACATAGGTGATTAATATGAAGAAAATTTCATTAGACACAAGGGCAAAAATCAATTTGACCCTTGATATCGTAAACAAGAGAGCAGATGGATATCATAATGTGTCTATGGTAATGCAAAGCATTACACTTTGTGATACATTGCATTTTGAAGTAATAGACAAGGGCATAAAGATTAATTGCGACAATTGTAGATTGCCCACAGATGGCAGAAATATCGTCTACAAAGCAGCGGAGTTACTGAGGTCTAAATTTAATGTAGCACAGGGTGTTGAGGTATCAATTGAAAAGAGGATTCCCTTTGCTGCAGGCTTAGCTGGAGGAAGCGCAAATGCAGCAGGTACCATTATTGCCCTAAATAAATTATGGAACTTACATTTAGAGGATAGAGAACTATTGAAAATAGGTACCATGATAGGTGCAGATGTACCTTTTTGTATGATGGGCGGCACTGCCTTAGCAGAAGGTGTGGGTGAGAAATTAACAAAAATTCATAGTTTGCCTAAATTCTATATAGTGTTAGTTAAACCTGACATACAAATATCAACTCCATGGGCATATGGTTTAATCGATATACAGAAGATTAATTCACGTCCTGATAATATAAGTATGATTCAAGCAATTAGTCAAGGAAATAAAAAACAGATTGCTTCAAAACTAGGGAATGTTTTTGAAGAGGTAATATTTAAAAAATACCCGGACTTAATAGAAATAAAATTAAGTCTAAAAAAATTAGGAGCAATGGGACAATTAATGAGCGGGAGTGGTCCTACAATATATGGATTATTCGACAATGAATTAGAGGCAAACAAGGCAAAAGAGGTACTGTTACAAGATCACGATGAAATTTTCGTCGTTGAAAGCTTTAATAAGGGAGGTTTGATTCATGGAATTTAAAGAAGGGTTTCTATCTATTGATTTGGATAGTTATAAGCCTCTTAGAGAAATTGTCTTTAATACCATGAGACATGCAATTATCGAGGGGGATTTTAAGCCAGGACAAAGACTTATGGAGGTTCAATTAGCTGAACAAATGGGTGTAAGTAGGACTCCGGTGCGCGAGGCAATTAGAAAGCTAGAATTAGAAGGATTAGTTATTATGGTTCCAAGGAAGGGCGCATACGTAGCAGGATTATCATCTGAGGACATAAAGAATGTTGTAGAAATTAGAGCTGTATTAGAGGGGTTTGCTGCAAAACAAGCGTCTTATAATTCGACGGATGATGATATCGAAAAATTGGAAAGTTTGTTCAAAAGTTTTGAACAAGCGGTTTTAGAAAATAATATAGTAAACTTAATTAATTACGATACAGAATTTCACGATGTAATCTACAGAGCAGCTAAAAATACCAGGTTAATACAAATAATCAATGCCCTAAGAGAACAGGTGCAAAGATATAGAGTAGCATACTTTACACAAACCCATAGGACAGATATGTTGTTAAAAGAACATAGAAGTATGTTAGATGCCATCATAAATAAGGACGGAAATAAAGCTAGAGAAATAGCAGAAGGACATGTTTCAACCACAGAAGAGCTTATTGCCATTATAGAAGGAAAAAATAAATCTAATAAAAAGTCGTGCTAAGAACGACGACTATAGAATAACTGGCGTATTTACATTATATTTAGTTACAAGATGTTAGTTTTCAGCCACTAGGGGTAAGACGTTTTACACGATATACTTAATTAGAATTCCCATAACCTAGTGGTTTGAAACTAAAATTTTTCATCAAGAACAATAAGCGTAATTAATAAAATAGAACCTACTACGATAAGACAATCTGCAACATTAAATATTGCAAAATTAATCCATCTAAAATCAAAAAAATCTACTACATATCCAATCCTTATTCTATCAATTAAATTCCCCAAAGCGCCACCTATAATAAAGACTAATGACCAGATTAAAAGTTTACTGCTTTTATCTGTTGAGATAAGTTTATATAAGTAAATAAATAGTGCAATAATAAAGATTGTTGTTATTATTGTTAATAAAGGTAGTTTATTGGATAGAATACTAAAGGCGGCTCCTGTATTTTCGGCGTAGGTAAGATGAAAGACATTTTCAATTAAGGGGATTGTAATATGAGGTTTTACATAATTTACTGCCAAAACCTTTGCAATCTGGTCCAGTGCAATGATAAATAGAATAATTAAATAATAGAACATTATTTCCTCCTTATAAAGTGAAACTTCTACTGCAAGATGATCGGTCATAAAAGCTACATATAGTATAATATTAAACAATCATAAATGTATATGTATTATTTAAAATTATATTTGTATGGTATATAATAGATACGGATAATAGGTGATTAATAAATTGAGCAAGTTAAAATTATCAGAAGAAGTTAAACCATATCTATACTTAGGTATTACTATCTGTATAGTGATAGCTTTCTACAAGATTCTTGGCAATATAGATGTATTTGTAGCTTTTTTTATGAGAGTTATTCATTTCATCTTAGATGGACTTAAGCCATTGTTTTGGGCATTCATAATATCCTATTTTCTTTACAGACCTATAGATTACTTAGATAACCAGATAATAAAGATGAACATATTTAAGCGTCATGTAAAAGTAAGTAGAATTATCTCTATAGTGATTATATATATTGTCACTATGATGCTCATTTATTTGGTCTTATCATTTGTTCTGCCACAAATTTGGGAAAGCTTGATCGTTTTACTATATAATGCACCACGCTATGTGGAGCAGATACAACAATATTTAAGTAAGTATCATATAGATAACGAAATAAATCAGCTCCTAATTAATTTTCAAGGGTATAAAAAATCAGGGGCATCTAATGGAATGCAAGATATCGTATTAGAATTAATAAATAAAAAAGATATTACATTTGACAGAGCTTTAACTTTTCTTTTGCAGAGAGTTATGAGCTTAAGTACTTTGGTATTAAATATTGTAATTTCAGTATTCCTTGCACTATATTTCTTGTTAGATAAAGAGGTGATTGGAAGACAAATTTCAATTACGGTTAAATTCATCATATCAAAAGAAAATTATAATAGGTGTAAAAAAAACTTGCGGCTAGTGGATGAATTATTTTTTAAATTCTTTATAGGAAAAATTTATTGTTCTATTTTTGTATCTGTGATAGTCTTTTTAGGACTTGTAATACTTAAGGTTCAGCACAGCGCGCTAATTAGTTTAATTATAGCAGTAACAAATATTATACCCTATTTCGGCCCAATTATTGGAGGTGCTATAGGCGTAAGCATAACGCTATTATACAGCCCTGTAAAAGCATTATGGGTCTTGGTACTGGTAATAATTTCCCAACAACTAGATGACAATGTACTGGTACCTAGGATTTTGGGGAATCGAATAGGGTTAAAACCATTTTGGATTATGGTTTCCGTTATAATTGGTAGAGAACTATTTGGGTTAAAAGGAATGTTTTTTGCCGTACCCACTTTTGCAGTGATGAGAGTGATTTGTATACAATGGATGCAAACATGGAAAGGCAGGCACCAAAAATAATAGAGAAACTATTATAGAAAATGGTGTTTATGTCGTTTTGTTTAAACCAATAAGGGAGGATTTTTACATGGAAAATGTGTTTGATATACTGAAAGAGAGAGGTTTTGTGGAGCAATGCACCAATGAGGACGAAATAAGACAGTTGTTAGGTAGCGAATCTGTTACTTTCTACATAGGTTTTGATCCTACTGCGGATAGTCTTCATGTGGGACATTTTCTTCAGATTATGGCTATGACTCATATGCAAAGAGCTGGGCATAAACCTATAGCACTAATAGGTGGGGGGACCACTATGGTAGGAGATCCCACAAATAAAAGCGATATGAGAAAGATGCTTACATTAGAGCAAATTAATGATAATGCAGAAAAATTTAAAAATATATTTAAGAAGTTCTTAGACTTTAACAATGATAAAGCGTTAATGTTAAATAATGCTGATTGGTTATTGCCACTAAATTATGTGGAATTTCTGCGAGATATTGGAGTTCACTTTTCTGTGAATAGAATGCTATCGGCAGAATGTTACAAGTCCCGTATGGAAAAAGGGTTGACGTTCTTAGAATTCAATTACATGTTAATGCAATCTTACGATTTTTATATTATGTTTAAAGATAACAATTGTAAAATGCAATTAGGTGGAAATGATCAATGGTCAAATATATTAGGTGGTACAGAACTTATACGAAAAAAACTGGGGAAACAAGCATATGGAATGACATTTTCTCTGCTTACCACTAGCGAAGGAAATAAAATGGGGAAAACTGAAAAGGGTGCGCTATGGCTTGATCCTGATAAGACCAGTCCTTATGAATTCTATCAATATTGGAGAAATATTAATGACCCAGATGTGGCAAAATGTCTATCTTTATTGACATTCTTACCAATGGAACAAGTACGTGAACTCAGTGCTTTAGAAGGTGCAGACATTAATAAGGCGAAAGAAGTATTGGCGTACGAAGTAACAAGAACAATCCACGGAGAAGAAGAAGCTACCAAAGCGCAAGACAGTGCCAGAAGCCTATTTAGTGCACATTCCTTTAAAGATACAGATATGCCAAGTACCATAGTAGAACAATCTACAATAGAACAAGGGGTTGGACTATTAGACTTGATGCAAGTGGCGGAGTTAATAGCAAGTAAAAGCGAAGGTAGACGACTTATTGATCAAGGTGGAATATCTGTAAATGACAATAAAATCAAAGACATCAACCACTTGATTACTTTAAATGATTTTATAGAGGACAATCAGTTGATCATTAAAAAAGGTAAAAAAATATATCATAAGATCATCTTTATGAATTAATTGAGAATGCAGAATGCAAAATGCAGAATTAGAAGAAGTTGGACAGTTGGACAGTTGGACGCAAACCGTAGGGGTCAATGCTCTCATTAAGTTCCTTCAAGAACTAAGTCTTTTAAAGGACAACAGCTAACAGCCACACCACGAAAGGAGTCATTTCATTGAAGATAAATTCTAATCCCGTAAGGGGAACTAGGGATATTATGCCACAGGAAATGGAACTTAGAGATAATTTACAACAAAAAATTCTAGATGTTTATAGATCACATGGATTTGAAAGAATAGAAACTCCAATCATCGAAAACATTGATTTACTCATGGGTAGCGATGGCGGTGAAAACTTGAAAATGCTTTTTACAATACTAAAAAGGGGAGAAAAACTTAAAATTCATGAAGAATCTACAGTAAGCGAGTTGTGCGATATAGGTCTTAGGTATGATTTAACATTGCCTTTAAGCAGATTTTATGCAAATAATAAAAATAATTTGCAATATCCATTTAAAGCAATACAAATTGACAGTGTATATCGAGCGGAAAGACCTCAAAAAGGTAGGTTTAGATCTTTCAAACAATGTGATATAGATATTATCGGGGAAGAGTCTGAGGGTGCAGAAATCGAGTTAATCCACACTACCGCGAAGGCCCTTAATGAGATTGGGTTTAAAAATTTCGTAGTGAGAATTAATGATAGAAGGATTCTAAGTAGTATGATTACATCATCTGGATTTACGCCAGAAGAAGTTGCGTCCATTAGCATTATATTAGATAAATTTGATAAAATAGGGCAGAGTGGCGTGACAAAAGAATTAATAGATAAAGGGCATGATGAAAATAATGTAAACGCATTACTTTATGATTTTACCAATTTGAGTGAAGAAAATCTCTTCAATATAACGATTGATCAAAAGATATCTAAAGCTTTAACTAGAGTGATAGATGCAGTGAGAGAGCTTTCTAAAGAAGAGTATACCATTAAATTCGATCCAACACTAGTCCGAGGAATGGGGTATTATACAGGCCAAATATTTGAGATATCATATGGACCATATGGATTTTCCATTGCAGGTGGTGGTAGATACGACGATATGATAGGCAATATTTCTAAAGAATCTATACCAGCAGTAGGCTTTTCAATTGGATTCGAGCGGATTGTAACTATATTACTAGAAGAAATGAGTATGAATCAAGACAATGAAAAAAAAGTAGCTATCTTATACTACCCTGAAGATGATATTGTACAAGTTATTAAAAAAGCTGATGAACTGCGAAAACTAGGGTACAATATGTCCATGTTTGTGGGAAAGAAGAAGTTAGCAAAACAAATTAATGGGTTGAAGGAAGCTAATTATAAATACTTTATGGTATTTGGAAAAGATGAAGAAGTTAAGTTAATTGATTAAGCAGTTGGTTGGTTAGTTGGTTAGTTGGTTAGTTGGTTAGTTGGTTAGTTGGTTAGATAGATAGATAGATAGATAGATAGATAGATAGATAGATAGATAGATAGATAGATAGATAGATAGATAGATAGATGGAAAAAATATGGAACTGTGTGGTCTGTTGTTCAGAGTAGTTTTAGCAAAGATGAACCTTTAACACTATGTTCTTGGATAATATTCCAACTTTTTACTTTCCACTTTAAAGGAGAAATGAAATGAAAAAAATTGAATTAATAGCAACCTGTACCTTTGGGTTAGAAGGAATTTTAAAAGATGAAGTAGCAAAGTTAGGTTTCGAAGATATTGTAACAACCAATGGGCGTGTTGAGTTCACTGGAGGAATGGATGCCATAGCTATCGCAAATATATGGTTGAGGACAGCGGATAGGGTACTAGTGAAGATTGCTAAGTTTTACGCCACAACATTTGATGAACTTTTTGAAAAGACAAAGTTATGCTCGTGGGAAGAGTGGATTACAAAGGATGCTCGCTTTCCTGTAGCAAAAGCAACTTCTGTAAAGTCAACACTTTTTAGTAAATCAGATTGTCAAAGTATTGTTAAAAAGGCAATTGTGGAAAAGTTAAAAAAGAAATACAATGTGAGTTGGTTTGAAGAAACAGAGGAAGAATATCCTGTTTTTGTAAACATTTTAAAAGATGAGGTTACTTTATCTATAGATTCATCTGGGACTGGTCTTCACAAACGTGGATATCGAGAAAGAGGTAATGATGCTCCGCTAAAAGAAACCTTAGCAGCGGCTATTGTATACATGTCTCATTGGAAACCAGATAGAACCCTTGCGGATCCATTATGTGGATCAGGTACTCTTCTTATTGAAGCTGCACTAATGGGTAAAAACATTGCTCCTGGCTTAAATAGATCATTTGTTAGTGAAAGTTGGAGTAAGGAGCAAAAAAAATATTATACAGAAGCAAAAGAAGAGGCGAGAACACAAATTAATCACGAGGAATTTAGACTCTTAGGATCAGATATAGATAAAAGCTCTGTTGTGCAAGCTATGGAAAATGCAAAATTAGCTGAGGTAGATGATGTAATAGCATTTCAAAAATTAGATGTAGCCGACTTCAGTTCCAATAAAAGATTCGGAACAATTATTACCAACCCGCCTTATGGAGAACGATTATCTACAACAGATGAGGTAGAAGACTTATATCGTACCTTGGGAGAAACTTTCTCGCAATTAGATAATTGGTCTTATTTCATACTTTCATCACATTTAGATTTCGAAAGATACTTTGGAAAAAGAGCAACAAAAAATAGAAAATTATACAATGGAAATATAATGACTTATTTGTATCAATACTACGCAGGCAAAAGGTAGTCTAAACAGACACTAGTCATATATCCACTAACCCGTGTTTCGACCTAAAACACAGAAATTCCATATTTGGGACTAAAAATCCTTTGTAAATCAACGAAAAAAACCTAA
>MCHG01000078.1_pt1 | contig 70926 bp, 66 predicted proteins | sample 787351 | NCBI WGS metagenome assembly MCHG01 (sample SAMN05430296, study PRJNA330682) | permafrost metagenome | biome: Cold desert; feature: permafrost; material: soil; isolation source: enrichment culture inoculated with soil incubated with H2/CO2 at 20 degrees... ... | reverse complement strand
CTCAACCCACGCTGCGAGGCGTAACTAACCCAAGGACTCTGGTCGCCGCTGGATGAAAACTCAGAGGCACGTCAGGAAACCCGACCTCCTGCGCTGGCGACCTCATCGGCTGAAGTTCTCTGCGTAGCGCTTCCAACCCTCGATCTTGGCCTCGACGGCTGAGAGTTGTCGTCCCGCGATGCGGTGGCTTCGGCGCAGGGGCGGGCGGGATCGTCCGCCGGGTCGAGCAGCGAGCGGATGTCGTCGTGCGTTCGCGGATTGAGCCCGAAACTCATCTCAGAGATATTTGGTGATGGCCTTGAACTCGGCCATGGCCTCGCGCGCTTCGGTCGGATTTCCGTCGGCGGCGTGCGCCAGGCAGTGATCGATATGGTCGTGGATCAGGGTCTTTTTCGCCGTGGCCACGGCCTTCTCGACGGCGTGGAGTTGCTGGGCGAGATCGAGACAGGTGCGGCCCGCCTCGAGCATGCCGATCGTGGTGCGAAGATGCCCCTCGGCCCGCTTGAGCCGTTTGACGATTTCGGGATGACTTTCGTGAACGACGTGTGCCATGCTTCGCTTCCTATCCTCCAGGAGGGGATAAGGCAATGACCCAGGACCGCCCCGATCCTTCGCCGACTTCACCTCGAGGGCAGGGGCTGTGGGCCTTGATGACCCCGGCGCGCTGGGTCGAGGTCGGACGTATCCTCGTCACGGGTACTGTCGCCCTGCTGTTCCAGCAGGGCCTCGTCCCCGTCATCTGGCTCTGGCTGGCTGTCGCCGTGGGGCTCTATCCCCTGGTGAGGACCGGGCTTCAGGACCTGGTGCGCCGACGCAGGATTGGCACCGAGGTCTTCGTGACCGTCGCGACCCTGGTCGCGGTGTTCGGCGGTGAGGCGGTCGCCGGGGCGATCCTGATGGTGATCATCCTGATCGCCGAGTTCATCGCGGCGCTGAACACCGATCGGGCCCGGGCGTCGATCCGCGACCTCATCGGATCGGTTCCGCAAACCGCCATGCTGCGGGAGACCGGCGGAGACCGCGTCGTCGCCGTCGGCGAACTGAAGCGGGGCGATGTCGTGCTGGTCCGGACCGGGGAGAAGATCCCGGTGGACGGGGAGGTGGTCGGCGGGCAGGGGAGCATCGACGAGGCGCCGATCACCGGCGAAAGCCTGCCCAAGGACAAGGGGGCCGGTTCGACGGTGTTCGCGGGCACGGTGGTTGAGTCCGGCGCGCTCGACATTCGCACCGAGCGCCTGGGCCAGGACACCGCCTTCTCGCGCATCATCGCCCTGGTCGAGACCGCGGAGTCGGAACAGGCGCCGATCCAGAGACTGGCGGACAGGGTTGCGGCCTGGCTGATTCCGGTCGTCCTGGTCTTCCTGGTCGGCGTCTACCTCGTCACGCGCGACATCCGCACCATCGTCACCCTGCTGATCTTCACCTCGCCGGCGGAACTGGGGCTGGCCACGCCGCTCGTGATGATCGCGGCGATCGCGCGCGCTGCGCGCTCCGGCATCCTGATCAAGGGCGGGGTCTATCTGGAAGCCCTCGCGAAGGTCGATGTCGTCGTGTTCGACAAGACCGGCACCCTGACCGCCAACCGGCCGCGCGTCGTGGAGGTCAGGCCCTTCGGATCGGGTCTGGATGAAAGGGCCCTGCTGAGATGGGCGGCCGCCGCCGATCGACGCTCGGCCCATCCCCTGGCCAGGGCGGTGGTGGAGGCCGCACACGAGCGAGGCGTCGAGGCGCCGGAGCCCGAGGATTTCGAACAGGTTCCGGGCCGCGGCGTGAAGGCCCTGGTCGAGGGACGGGTCGTCCTCGCGGGCAATGCGGCCCTGTTGCGAGAGAATGGCGTGTCTGTAGAGCCCGGGGTCCAGGACGGCGGCCGCACCCCGGTCCACCTGGCTGTGGACGGCGTCTTCGTCGGCGTGATCTTCATCGCCGACACCCTGCGCCCGGGCGCGCGCGAAGCCCTGGCCGAACTCAGGCGCAGCGGGGTGAAGCGGCTGGTGATGCTGACCGGCGACAACCAGGCGACGGCGGAGGCCGTAGGGCGCGAGGTCGGCGTCGACGAGGTCCAGGCGGATCTCCTGCCCGAAGACAAGGTCGCGGCGATCGCCGCCCTGGTCGCGCAGGGCCATCGGGTCGCGATGGTCGGGGACGGGGTCAATGACGCCCCGGCTCTGGCAAGGGCCGATGTCGGCATCGCCATGGGAGGCGGCGGCGCCCAGGCCGCGCTGGAGGCGGCGGACATCGCCCTGATGACCGACGACCTGGCCAAGATCACGGCGGCGCGGGCGATCGCTCGTCGCGCCTATCGCACCATCCAGGAAAACCTCTTCGTGGGCGTGGGCGTCGTGCACGTCCTGGGCATCACGGCGGCCCTGATGGGGTGGATCGGTCCGGTCCAGGCGGCGATCCTTCACCTGGGGCCGGACGTCCTGGTGTTTCTCAATTCGGTCAAGCTTCTGCGGGTGCGTATCCGTGGCGCCTAGACCGGACCTTCAGGCTTTGAACTTCAACCGGCCGCCGTAAAGAAGCCTTCACCTCTTTTCGCTTCGCCTCACGCCGGCGCAAAAGGACTAGTCATGTTCACGCCCCTTCGACATGCGCCATACCGCCATCTGTTCATCGCGCAGGTCGCCGCCCTGCTGGGCACGGGGCTCGCCACCGTGGCGCTCGGCCTGCTGGCGTTCCGGCTCGGCGGCGCCGGCGCCGGCGAGATCCTCGGCGTCGCCCTGGCGATCAAGATGGTCGCCTATGTCTGCGTGGCGCCCTTCGCCTCGGCCCTGGCGGCGAAGCTGCCGCGCAAGACCCTGCTGGTCTCGCTGGACGGGGTTCGCGCCGTGGTCGCCGCCGCCTTGCCCTTCGTGTCGGAGGCCTGGCAGGTCTACGCCCTGATGACCCTCCTCTACGTCGCCTCGGCGGCCTTTACCCCGGCCTTCCAGGCCATGATCCCGGATCTGCTGGAGGACGAGGGCGAATACACCAAGGCCCTGTCCCTCTCGCGCCTGGCTGCCGACCTGGAAAGTGTCGCCAGTCCCATCCTGGCCGCGGTCCTGTTGGCGGTGATGAGTTACAATAATCTGTTCGCGGGCACCGCCCTGGGTTTCATGATTTCGGCCGCCTTCGTCGTCACGGCGGCCCTGCCGCGCCCCTCCGCCATACAGGCCCTGCCGTTCGTGCGGCGACTGACCGGGGGCGTGCGGCTGTTCGCCCTTACGCCCCGTCTGCGCGGTCTGCTGGCCGTGAGCCTGGCGACGGCGGCGGGCGGCGCCATGGTCTTCGTCAACACCGTCGTCCTGGTGCAGTCGCGCTTCGGCCTGTCCGAACAGGCTACCGCCTGGGCGTTGGCGGCCTTCGGGGCGGGATCGATGACGGCGGCTGTTTTTCTGCCTCGTGCGCTCGAGCGGGTGAGCGACCGAAGCGCGATGATCGCGGGCGCTCTGACGATGACCGGGGTATTGTTGGCCGGCGCCTTCGTCGCGCGGACCTATCCGATCCTGCTGGCGCTCTGGATCGTCATGGGGTTCGGCTATTCCCTGACCATCACCCCGGCCGGGCGCGCCCTGCGTCGGTCGTCTTCAGGCGCGGATCGGCCAGCCCTGTTTGCGGCTCAGTTCGCCCTGTCGCACGTCTGCTGGCTTATCGCCTATCCCGTCGCCGGCCTGGTCTCCGCCCAGGCGAATCCCAGCGCCGCCTTTCTGGTGCTCGCCGGTCTGTGCGGAACCGGGGCCGTGCTGGGCTGGATGGTCTGGCCGGTTCATGATCCGGCCAATCTGCCCCACCGACATGACGACCTGGAGGTGGACGACCCGCACCTCGCCGAGGGCATAGGTCCGGTTGACGACATAGAGCCGACCCATGCCCATCCCTTCGTGATCGACGAACAACACCGGCGCTGGCCCAGGAAGCTGTAGAGGGGCGATCTCGACGCCCTACGGAATTGGGGCCGTTGAGCTTGCAGCCTGGCGCGCGCCCGGGCCGGCTTCGTCGCCGCCTTTTCAGGCGACGACGAAGGGGCGAGGCGAGGGTTAGACCACCCGCTTCACTTCCGTATAGGCGCCCTCGGTCTTGAGGGTGACGGTCACGGGCGCGCCCGTGCGATTGCGCCAGAACCAGCCGTGGCTGCCGGTGAAGGCCGCCGTGAGTTCGCCGGTTTCGCTCTGGGACGAGCCCTTGCCGTAGCCGTGGTAGGAGACGCCGGGGCGATCCGCGTGGGTGTCGAAGTTCAGGCGTCCGCCGCTGCTCGTCCAGGTGAAGCGGGCCTTGGACCCCTCTGTCATGACCAGTTTGATCTCGGCGCCCTGATCCGGTGCCAGGGTCAGGACGGTTTCATCGGTGCGCTGGCCGGAGGCGGGGTCGGGCGCCGGGCTGGCCGCGGATTGGGCGACCGCAGCGACGACGACGGGCGCTGGACTCGCCTCGATCGGAGCCGCGGCTGCAGCGGCGTCCATCGCCTCGTCCGCCTTGGCTTCTGCGGCCAGGGAGACCTTGATCCGGCCCATCTCGGTCAGGCCGAAGACCGATCCCACCCGGGTCGGATCGACGCCGTATTCGGACGGCAGGACGACGGTGACGAGCAGGCCGGCGGCGACGGCGGCAGCGATGCCGGTCGAGCGGAGCAACTGGCCCGTCGTGGGCAGGTCGGACAGGCGGGGTTTGTCAGCGTTGAACATGGTTCAGGTCTCCGGTCAGGCGACGAAATAGCCGACGAGCTGGTAGCCCGTCAGAATGAAGCCGAGGGTCATGAGGACGACGTTGGCGAGATAGGCGTGCTTGAAGAAGCTCTCGCTGCGGCGCCAGAAACCCATGACGATGAGGATGGCGCCGAGCGCCAGAAGCTGGCCGATCTCGACGCCGATGTTGAAGGCGACGAGATTGACGAACAGGCCGTCGGGCGACAGCTGGAAGTCCTGCAGCTTGGTGGCCAGGCCGAAGCCGTGGAACAGGCCGAACACCAGGGTGGCGACCTTGGTGTTCGGCTGGAAACCGAACCAGCGCTGGAAGGCGCCCAGGTTGTCGAGCGCCTTGTAGACGACTGACAGGCCGATGATTGCATCCACCAGGTAGCTGGAGACGCTGATGTTGGTCAGCACGCCGAGCAGCAGGGTCGTGGAGTGACCGATGGCGAACATGGTCACGTAGATGCTGATGTCTTTCAGCCGGTAGAGGAAGAAGATCACCCCGAACAGGAACAGCAGGTGGTCGTATCCGGTCACCATGTGCTTGGCGCCGAGATAGACGAACGGCCAGAAGACGATCCCGGAGGTTTCCTGGATATAGCCCTTGTCGCCCTCGGCCACGCCGTGGGCGAGGACCTGGGCGGTGGCGCCGTCGATGATGAAGAAGATGAGGACGGCCAGAAGCGCCGTCGCTGGGGATTTCAGCCAGGACCAGGGGTCGTGGCGGGACGCGATTGTCATGTTAATCCTCTTGGGCGGAAATCGAGTGTGCGGGAGGAAAGGGGGCGGCGCGGCCGAAGCCGCGCCGCCCTGACGCCCTCAGGGCCGGCGGCTGAAAGGCAGGAAGCGCCGGGGATCGAAGCGGGCCAGGCCGCGGGGTGCAGCGCCCCTGATCCCGTCAGGCTTCGATCGCCCGTGCACCAGGCTGTAGAGGGCTGGCAGCACGAGCAGCGTGAGCAGGGTGGACGAGATGATCCCCCCGATTACGACCGTGGCCAGGGGGCGCTGGACCTCGGCGCCGGCCCCGACGTTGAGCGCCATGGGCACGAAGCCGAGGCTGGCGACCAGGGCGGTCATCAGCACCGGCCGCAGCCGGGTCAGGGCGCCTTCGCGAAGGGCCTCGCCCAGGGGTTTGCCCTCGGCGATCAGGCTGCGGATGAAGGTGACCATGACCACCCCGTTCAGCACCGCCACGCCTGACAGGGCGATGAAGCCGACGCCGGCCGAGATCGACAGCGGCAGACCCCGGAGCATCAGGGCCGCGACCCCGCCGGTGAGCGCCAGGGGCACGCCGGAGAAGACGATGGCGCTGTCCTTGACCGAACGGAACAGGGCGAACAGCAGGCCGAAGATCAGCAGGAGCACCGCCGGCACCACCAGTTGGAGCCGTTTGGCCGCCGAGATCAGCTGTTCGAACGTACCGCCGTAGGTGACCCAGTAGCCGGCAGGGACGACGACGTCGGCCTCGATCCGCTTCTGGACCTCGCCGACGAAGGAGCCCAGATCGCGGTCGCGGACATTGGCTGTCACTACGATGCGGCGTTTGCCGTTTTCGCGGCTGATCTGGTTCGGCCCCTTGGTGAGTTCGATCGTCGCCACCTCGCTCAGGGGAACGAACTGTCGCGGTCGGCCGTCGGCGGCCGGCAGGGGAATCTGCAGCCGGCCGATGGCGTTGGTGTCGGAGCGCAGGTCCTCGGGCAGGCGGACCACCACGTCGAAACGGCGGTCGCCTTCGAAGATCTGGCCCGCGGTCGTGCCGCCCATGGAGGTCGAGATGACCGACTGGACGTCGTCGATGCTGAGGCCCAGGCGCGCCATGGCGGTGCGATCGGGCGTGATCTGCAGCACCGGCAGGCCGGTGATCTGTTCGGTCTGGGGATCGGCCGATCCCTCGACTGAAGCGACGACGGCCTCGACCTCGGCGCCCAGGCGGAGGAGTTCGTCCAGGTCGTCGCCATAGATCTTGACGGCGACGTCGGCGCGAACGCCGGACAGCAGCTCGTTGAACCGCATCTGGATGGGTTGGGTGAACTCGTATTTGCTGCCGGGAATCTCGCTGACGGCGGCTTCCATCTCGGCGACCAGGTCCCCGCGCGACTTGCGGGGATCGGGCCAGTCCTTGCGGTCCTTCAGCATGATGAAGGTGTCGGCGACGGACGGCGGAACGGGATCGGTGGCGACTTCGGCGGTGCCGATCTTGGCCACGACCCGCTCGACCTCGGGGAATTTCGCCAGACGGGCCTCCAGCGCAGTCTGCATCTGGACGGCCTGGGTCAGGCTGGTGCCCGGGATGCGCAGGGCGTGCATGGCGATGTCGCCCTCGTCGAGATTGGGCACGAACTCCGAACCCATTCTGGAAGCGCCGAAGCCGGCGATGACGACGAGGACCACGGCCAGCCCCACCATCAGCCTGCGGCTCCTGAGGGCGAAGTCGAGCGCGGGCTGATAGCCGATCCGCGCCCAACGCATCAGGAAGCTGTCCTTCTCCTCCACCTTGCCCGTGACGAACATGGCGACGGCGGCGGGAACGAAGGTCAGGGACAGCAGCAGGGCCGCCGTCAGGGCGATGACCACGGTGATCGCCATCGGGTGGAAGGTTTTGCCCTCGACCCCGGTCAGGGCGAAGATCGGCACATAGACGAGGGTGATGATCATCACCCCGAACAGGGAGGGGCGGATCACTTCGCTGGAGGCGGAGCCCGCCAGTTCGAACCTTTCCTCGCGGGTCAGGATGCGCCCCAGACGATGCTGGGCCTCACCAAAGCGACGCAGGCAGTTCTCGACGATGATGACGGCGCCGTCGACGATCAGGCCGAAGTCCAGCGCCCCCAGGCTCATCAGATTGCCCGAGGTGCCGGTGCGCACCATGCCCGTGATCGTCATCAGCATGGTGATGGGGATGACCGCCGCCGTGATCAGGGCGGCGCGGATGTTTCCGAGCAGGAGGAAGAGGACGACGATGACGAGCAGGGCGCCTTCGACCAGGTTCTTCTCGACCGTCTTGACGGCCCGCTCGACGAGGTCGGTCCGGTCATAGACCGGCGACGCCTTCACCCCCTTGGGCAGGGCCTTGGCGGCTTCTTCCAGGCTGGCCGCAGCGGCCTGCGCCACGACGCGGCTGTTCTCCCCCGCCAGCATCAGGACGGTGGCCAGGACCGTCTCCTTGCCGTTCTCGGTCGCAGCGCCGGTCCGCAGCTCCTCGCCCATGTCGACGTCGGCGACGTCGGCGACCCGGATCGGCACGCCGCCGCGCGTGGCGATGACCACGGCGCCGAGATCCTCGCGGCTGGTCGCCTGACCCGGCACCCGGATCAGATACTGCTCGCCGTAGCGCTCGACATAGCCCGCTCCGACGTTGGCGTTGTTCTTCTCCAGCGCCTCGACGATCTCAGCCATGGTCACCCCATAGGCGGACAACCGCTCCGGTCGCGGGGTGACGTGGTACTGCCGCTCATAGCCGCCGATGGTGTTGACCTCGGTGACGCCGCGGGTGTTGCGAAGCTGGGGCCGGATGACCCAGTCCTGCAGGGTGCGCAGGTCCTCGGTCGAATAGGGCTGACCGTCGGGCCTCCGGGCGTCGGGTTCGGCCTCGACCGTATACATGAAGATCTCGCCCAGCCCCGTGGCGATGGGACCCAGCTCCGGTGTGATCCCCGGCGGAAGCTGGCCGAGCGCGCCTTGCAGCCGCTCGTTCACCAGCTGGCGGGCGAAATAGATGTCGGTGCCGTCGTCGAAGATGACGGTCACCTGGCTCAGGCCGTAGCGCGAGACCGAGCGGGTGTATTGCAGTCCCGGCACGCCGGCGACGGCCGTCTCGACGGGGAAGGTGATGCGTTGTTCGGCTTCCAGCGGGGAATAGCCCGGCGCCTCCGTATTGATCTGGATCTGGACGTTGGTGATGTCGGGGGTGGCGTCGATCGGCAAGCGCTGGAAACTCCAGACCCCGACGGCGCAGGCCGTGAGGACCAGCCCCATGACGAGCCATCGGAAGCGGATCGACAGGGCGATGATGCGATCAAGCATGATGCGCGCGCCCCCTAGTGGTCATGGCTCGCGCCGGACTTTTCGATGTCCGCGCGAATGAGGAAGGCGCCGTCGACGACATATTCGGTCCCGGGCTCCAGGCCGCCGAGGACCTCGGTCCATTCGTCGGTGCGGCGGCCCAGTTCGAGCATCCGCACCTCGTAGGTGTTGCCGACCCTGGCGTAGACGACGGTGAAGTCGCGGAAGGGCTGGAGGGCTTTGGTCCGCACCGCGAGCGGCGCCTCGCCTTCGCCGACCTGGACCGAGCCCTGGACGCCCAGTCCCGGACGCCAGACGCCGCCCTGGAAGGGCAGTTCGACATGGGCGACCAGGGTCTGGCTCAGGACGTCGTCCGACGGCAGGATGGCTTCGATCACGCCGCTGGCCCTGTGTTCGCCGGCCAGGCTCGTCACCTCGACCTTCTGGCCGACGCGCACCCGTTCGGCGTCGCGCGGATAGAGGAAGAACTCGGCGTGAAGCCGGGTCGGATCGCCGATGAGCAGCATGGGCGCGCCATTGCCGGTGATGGCGCCGGGGTTGGCGTTCTTGGCCAGGATGACGCCGGAGATCGGCGCCGTGACGGCGTAGGTCTGCAGGCTTTCGCTGGATTCCACGCGCGCCAGGACCTGGCCGCGCGTGACGCGTTGGCCGAGCTGGACGTTCATGGCCACGACCCGGCCGGGATAGCGGGCGTGGACCTCGCTCTGGCCTTCCGGCGTGATCTCGACGCGCCCGCTGAGCGGCAGGCTTTCCCCGAGGACGGCGGGGCCGGCCGTCTGGGTCGTCACCCCGCCGGCCTGGGCGGCCGTCGGGGTGATGACCGTGCGGCCTTCATAGGACTGATAGGTCCAGGTCGAGCGCTTGCCGGCCTGGGTCGCGTTCACGGCCACGTCGAAGGAGTGGGGCTCGAACACGACGCCGGGGCTGGCGAGATAGTCCTTTTCCGGGGTGAACTGGAAACGGTCGACCTTGGGGCCCAGGCGGGTGAGCGCGATGTCGGCCGACACAAGGGCGGGATCGAGGGGCTTGTCCTTGAGGTAGGGGTAGAGGCGGAACAGCGGCTCCGGTCCTTCCTCAAAGATGGTGATCTCGAGCGAGAAGTCGCCGTCGCGCAGCAGGCGGCCGTTGTGGGGGCCGCGCTCGTAGTCGGCGGCGGCGGCCGCTTCGGCCTCGCCGCCTTCGGCCGTTTTCGCGCGCTCGCCGCAGCTGGAGAGGGCCAGGGCGCAGGCGGCCATGGCCGCCCCGCCGAGGAGGCGGGCGGAGGTAGAACGGATCATGGTTGGATCTCCGGACCGATCAGGTCGGCATGGGCGCCGGTCAGCCGGTCAAGGCGGGCGCGATCAAGATGGAAGGCCTGAAGCGCCGCCACGCGGCGGGTCCGGGTCTGGAGCAGGGCCGTATGGGCGCTCATGACGTCATTGTAGGTGAAGCCGCCGCGGGCGAACCCCTCGCGGACGAGGGCGACGGCGCGTTCGGCCTGGGGCAGGGTTTCCTCCCTGATCCGACGGGCTTCGTTCGCCCTGGCCAGGAGCTGGACCTGGAGCCGGGCGATCTCGCGCTCACGCTCGGTGCGCAGGGCGTTCATGTCCGCCTGGGCGGCGACGCCTTCGGCGCGCGCCCGGTCGATGGCGCCCTGGTTCCGGTCGTGGCGCTGAAGCGGAATGCTTCCGCCGAAGACCAGCGCGACCTCATTGTCCCAGATGTGACGGACGCCCACGCTGACGGTGGGGTCGGGCACGGCCCGCGCCTCCTCGACGCGCGCCCGGCCCTCGGCGATCGTGCGCTGGGCGGCGAAGACGTCCAGGTCGGCCTGGGCCGGCTCGCCCGCTGCGACGCGGGAGGCGCTGACGTCTTCGAACGCGGTCGCGCCGATGACGAAGTCGGCGCCGCCGTCCCAGAACTTGGCCAGGGTGATCCGGGCCATCCGGACCGCGATCTCGGCCTGGTCGAAATCGATCTGGGCCTGGGCCAGTTCGGCTTCGGCGCGAGCCCCGGCGAACAGCGGGTCGCGCGCCGCGTTCACCCGGCGTTGCACCTCCGCCTGGAAACGCTCGGCCAGGGCGAGACGCTCACGCGCGATCTCCAGTTGGCCCTCGGCGGCCAGGACTTCCGACCAGGTGCGCTGGACCCGTTCGAGCCGGTCCAGTTGCGCCACGCGAGCCTGGGCGGCGACGAGCGCGCCTTCTCCGCGGGCCAGCGTCACCCGGGCAGTGCGGTCGCCGCCGCGCTCGAGGCGCTGCTCATAGGAGAGGGTGGTTTCCGTGCGGCCGAGGATGTCCCCGCCGCCGAGGGTGGGGAGGTTCTCGACCATCAGGCCGAGCGTGGGGTTGGGGCGAACGTCGGCCTGACGCACGCCGGCTTCAGCCGCCTGGGAGCGAGCGGCGGTCCCGGCGAGCGCCGGATCGGCGCCGACGGCGCGTCGTAGAGCCTCTTCCAGAGGAAGGGAGCGGGCAGGCGCGGTCGAGGGCGTCGCCTGGGCGAACGCCTCGACGGGCGGCCAGGCCGCCGCGAGTGTGAGCGCGAGGGCCGAAACGGCCGCACGACGCGCCCACCATCCGGCAGCGCCGGACATGGGGTGTCTCAAGGATGGTCTCCAAAAACAGGGGCGCGCGCGGCCGAGCGGCCGCGCAGGATCAGGCGATCAGGCGCGCGTGTCTTGGAGGGTGTGTGGGATCGTCGCCGGTCAGGCCGGGCGGCAGGGCGTCGGGCGCCGGGCCGAGGTCGAGCGCGTCCATCAGGCCGGAGCCCACGGGATGGACCGGGGCGGCCAGGGCCAGGTGGATGTCGCCGCCGCTGTGATGATGGTGGCTGACGGGGGCGTCGTCGTTGTCGATGACGTCGAGGACCGGGCCGGCGTCCGGGTCTTCACCGGTTTCGACCTGATCGTGATGGTGATCGTGGTCGTGGGCCGCTTCCGCCATGGCCTCATAGGAGACGCCGGGGAACTGGAGCCCATGCTCGACGCGGTGCTGGTTGTTGATCACGCCATGCATCTGCGCCGCGACCATGATGGTCACGCCGAGGCAGATGCAAAGGAGGCGGATCAGTCGCGGCAAGTTGGAAATTCCCCGATCAATTCCCGTTAGGCGAAAATGGTTTCCCGCGCAACGGCGCGATGGTCGCAGGGCCGGAGGGCGGCTGAGGGGCCGGTCACGCTTCCGCCATCCGCCGGGTCATCGCCAGGCGACGGGCCCGACGCCGCAGCCACATGATCAGGCCGGTGACCGACAGGACCACCGGGGCGACGCCGCCGAGAACGATGATCGTCTGCCAGATCAGGCCGGTGTCGCCGCCGTCGTGGATCTTGCGCATCCAGCGGGAGATCGGGTCGCCGCCGCCCCCGGCGCCGCGATCCGGCTTGATCTCGCCGGAGGCGTCGATGATCTGCAGGGTCGCGGGCGCGGCCTGACCGGGCCGGGCCGTCTGGACGCGCCAGGCCGGCTCCTTGCCGACGGTCGGCGCGCTGACGCTGACGATGCTGGCGTCGGCGACGGCGGCCTGGGCGCTCTGGAACACGGCGTCGATCGTAAGGTTGGGGTTGTCGATCGGCGGCGCGAAACGACCGCCGCCGGGGCCGGACGGACCGGCTTTGGAGCTTGTTTGGCCGCCGGGCCCGGACTCGCTCTTCCGTTCGGGGGCTCGTGAGGCGGTTTCGGCCGGCTGGACCCCGAACAGGGCGCGGCTGGTCTGGGGGAAGGAGATATAGACCCCGGTCAGGGACAGGACGGCCAGCGGCAGGCAGATCCAGAAACCGATCATGTGGTGCAGATTGAACAGGGTCGAGGGGCCGCGGCGCCAGCGCAGGGCCTTCAGCACGGCGCCGTTTCGGGGCCACCACAGCCAGAGGCCGGTGGCGCAGCTGACGAACATGGCCCAGCCCAGCCAGCCGACGACCTTGCGGCCGACTTCCGGAATGAAGAGCGAGCCATGCAGCCGGTGCAGCCACTGGGTGAAGGACCGGGAGGTGTCGGCGAGGCCGAGGACCTGGCCCGTGGGCGGATCGATCCAGACGTTCAGATTGCGCGGTCGGCCGCCGGGTCCGGTTTCCCCCTTCAGCCGGGCCACGACCACGACCGGGTCTCCGGCCTTCTCGGGCAGGCGGAGCTGGGTGAAGCCGGCCTCGCCCTTGAAGGCGGCCTCCGCCGCCCGGACATAGGCGGACGGGCTCATCCGGACCTCGGGGCCGCTGACCGCATAGCGTTCGGCATGGGTGAGGCGCTCCAGACCGTCTTTCCAGACGAGGATGGCCCCGGACGCCGAGAGCGGGATGATGGCGATCAACAGCCCCACGCCGATCCACAGGTGGGCGTCCAGCCAGAGGCGGCGCAGGCGGCTGGACAGGGATGCGGTCATGGCGAGGCTTACGATTGGGCGTCCTGCTCCTTAGTGAGACTGGATTGCAGTCGCAACGCCTATCCTTGGCCGGGAGGCGACCGGACGCCTTGATCGGCAGATGGCGTCTTGACCGAGCGTGATGTTATCTCATAACAGGTCTGCACGTCTCTCCTATTCCGAGGTCCTCATGCGTACCGCTTCCCGCCATGCGCGCTCGTCGCGCATCCTGCTTCTGGCTGCGGCCGGGTGGGGCGGCTTCGCAGGCGTCGCCGCCGCCCAGAGTCAAAAGGGACCCGAGGCGGCCGTCGAGGTGGCGGATGTGATCGTCACGGCTGCGCTTTACGGCGTCAGCCACCGCGCCACGGTGATCGCCACCGACGTTCTGGACGAGAAGGCCCTGGCCATCGCGCCGGCTTCGTCCCTGGGGGACCTCCTGGCCGGGCGTCCCGGCCTGCGTTCGACGAGTTTCGCGCCCGGCGCCAGCCGTCCGGTCATTCGCGGCCTCTCGGGGCCGCGCGTCCAGGTGCTGAGCAACGGGATCGGCCTGATCGATGCGAGTTCCATCTCCCCTGACCATGCCGTGGCGACGGATCCCGCCGAGGCGAGCCGCGTCGAGATCATTCGCGGACCCGCGACCCTGGTCTATGGCGGCTCGGCGATCGGCGGCGTGGTCAACATCATCGACGACCGGGTTCCCACGGAACTGCCTGACGGCGGTCTCTCCGGCGTCGTCTCCAGCCAAGTGTCCAGCGTCGATGACGGACGCAGTCTATTCGGCCGCGTCACCGTCGGCGCCGGACCCTTCGCCTTCAACATCGACGGCGTGAGGCGCAAGACGGACGACTACGACATTCCGTCGCCGTCGATCTCTCGCCGCCTGGCCGAGGCCGAAGGGATCGATCGCGGACCCGGCGGGACCCAGGCCAACAGCTACACGGATCTGACGACCTGGGGCGTCGGCGGCTCCTACATCGGTTCCAAGGGCTTCCTGGGAGTTTCCTACAAGGATACCCGGAGCGAGTACGGCACGGTCGCCGAACCGACGGTCTTCATCGATCTTGATCAGACGCGCGAGGATGTTCGCGGCGAGTACCGGTTCGACGAGGGGCCCTTCAAGGCGATCCGCGGCGCCTACGGCCATGCTGAATACGCTCACACCGAGTTCGAAGGACCGGGCGAGCCGGGCACGGTGTTCAACTCCGATGGTCAGGAAGTCCGGTTCGACCTGGTCCAGCGCGATCGCAACGGCTGGAACGGCGCGGTCGGCGTCCAGGGCCTGTCGCGCACCTTCGAGGCGGTCGGCGCGGAGGCCTATATCCCTTCGGTCGATATCGAGGAGACGGGCCTCTACACCGTACAGCGCTTCGATCGCGGCGGACTCGGGTTCGAGGGCGGTCTGCGCTTTGACAGGCGGACCCTCAAGGCTAGGCCGCTGGGCGAGACGGAGCAGCTGGAGCGCCAATTCGACAACTGGTCGGCGTCCGGCGCGGTCTTCCTGCGTCCGGCGCCGGGCCTGTTCCTCGGCCTGAGCCTGGCGCGCAACGAGCGCGCCCCCAGCGAAGTCGAACTGTTCGCGAACGGGCTGCACGTCGCGACGGCCGCCTATGAAACAGGGGATGTCGACCTGGAGTCCGAGAAGGTGACGACCCTGGAGGCCACGGCCCACTACGACAAGGGCCGCTTCAGCGGGGACCTCCACCTGTACGGCTCCAAATACGACGGCTTTATCGACGAGCGTCCTACGGGCGAGAGCTTCGACGCCGACGGCGAGCTCTTCCCCATCTATCAGTTCGTCCAGACCGGCGCAGACTTCTATGGCTTCGAGGCCGAAGGCGCCTATGCCCTGTGGGAGAGCGGCGCGCGCAAGCTGTCGCTGGAAGGCGCCGCCGACTACGTCAAGGCGGACACCGATCTTGGCCCGGCCGCGCGGATCCCGCCCTATTCGGTCACCGCCCGCCTGGCGTGGACGTCAAAGCCCTTCGACGCCGCCGTCGAGGTGCGTCGGGTCGGCGAGCAGGACGAGGTCGCAGAGGGGGAGCTGCAGACCGACAGCTACACCCTGGTGAACCTGTCGGGGGCCTGGCGGCCGCTGGCCGATCGCAATGTGACGATCTTCGCGGAAGCCCGAAACCTGACCAATGAGGAGGCGCGCGAGCATGTCTCCTTCCTCAAGGACATCGCACCCTTGCCCGGCCGCAATCTGCGCGTCGGCTTGGCCTACCGGTTCTAGAGGGATGTCCGGTCGATGAAGGTGATGGCGGAGTGCAGCGTTGAAGGGGCGCCTGGAGCGGCGCGTGCGGGCGATGTTCTGTCCATCGCTCTGTCCGGCGTTTGCCTTGTGCACTGCACGGCTTTGTCTTTGGCGGCAGCGGCCCTGCCATTGGCGGGAGCTTGGGCGCAATCGGAATGGGTCCATTGGGGGCTGGCCGTGGTCGCTGCGGCGCTGTCTGGCTGGACCCTGTTGCGTCAAGGCGCTCCCAGCCTGTCACGGGCTGTCGGCGTGCTCGCCCTCAGCGGAGTCGCGCTGTTGCTTTTGGGCGCGGCTGAAACCCCAAGCGCCGCCTGGGGCACGGGCATTACTGTCACCGGGGCTCTGATGCTGATCGCGGCCCATACTTTCAATTGGCGCCGACACCTTGCGTCCTCTGGCGCCCCCTGCTGACGCGAGGCGCTATGCTGGCTTGGTTGGGACGCCAGGGTCGGAGCCTTGCTGCTTGCCGTCGTCGCTGTCATGGGACGCTCGCCCCGCCGTCAGCCATGTAAGCCATGTAGCCGGGAGCGCGCGACGACCAGTGGGCGGTGAAGCCTGCCTCGCGCATTTGCGCGATCCATCCGTCGCAGCAGGCGCAGCTCGGGGTCTTGAAAACGGTCAAATTACGAGCGCGCGGCGTTTGCGCGCCGCCGCCCAGGCACCAGGATTTGAAGTCCGGCTCAGGCGCGGGGGTAGAGGCGCACGCGATCGGCGTCGAGCATCACGCTGGTCGCCTCGCCGATGGAGGGGGCCGGTCCTGTCGTCCGCAGCCTCAGGGTCTGCCCCCCGGCCTGGACCTTCACCTCTATGAAGGGGCCGCCGAAAGCCACGGCGACGACGGTCGCGGCCGCTCCCCCCATCGACAAGAAGGCGTCGCCGGGGCGGGTCATCACCCAGGCGGGGCCGTCGGGCGCACCCGGTGCGGCCAGGGAGCCGAAGGCCGTCGTCGCCACGCCCGCCCGAACCTCGGCCGCCAGCAGTTCGGCTTCGCCCAGCAGGCGGGCGGCGGCCGGCGAGACGGGTTGCAGATAGGTCTCTTCCGGCGCGCCGGTCTGCAGGATGCGGCCCTTGTCCATCAGCACGAGGTCGTCGGCCATCAGCAGGGCCTCCTCGGCGTCGTGGGTGACCATCAGTACGGCCGCGTCGGCGGCGCGCAGGGCGCCCATCAGGGTCTGGCGCACCTCGGACTTCAGGTGGCGGTCGAGGCCCGAGAAGGGCTCGTCCAGCAGGACGGTGTGCGGCCGCCTTGCCAGGGCGCGCACCAGGGCCACGCGTTGCTGCTCTCCGCCCGACAGCATGTGCGGCCAGGCGTCGGCCCGGTCGGCCAGATGCACGGTGTCCAGCCATTCCAGGGCCGTGCGGCGGCGCTCGGCGCGCGGCAGGCGCTTCAATCCGAAGGCGACGTTGTCGGCGATGTTGAGGTGCGGGAACAGCGCATAGTCCTGGAACACCAGCCCGACGCCGCGCGCCTCTGGCGGGGTCGAGCGCGCAGGGTCGGACAGCAGCCGGCCCTCGGCGTGGATGGTTCCTTCGTCCATCGGCTCCAACCCGGCGATCATCCGCAACAGCGTGCTCTTGCCGCAGCCCGAGGGGCCGAGCAGGGCGGTGATGCGGCCGGCATGCAGGTCCAGGTTCACGCCGTCGACGGCGAGGCGGGCGCCGAAACGCCGCGTGGCGCCGCGCACGGTCAGGGCGGGGGTCATGGCGGGGCTCATCGTGGGGCTCCGGGACGGGAGGCGGCGATCTTGCGCGTCAGCCAGATCACGCCGGGCAGGGCCAGGGCGATGATCATCAGCGACGGCCACCCCGCCTGCGGCAACCGCTCGTCATTGGCGTAGTTGGAGGCCAGCACCGCCAGGGTGTCGAAATCGAAGGGCCGCAGGATCAGGGTGGCCGGCAGTTCCTTCAGCACGTCGATGAAGACGATCAGGGCGGCGGTCAGCAGGGCGCCGCGGGCGATGGGCAGCTTGATCGCCAGGGCGGCGCCGGTCTCGCTGCGGCCCAGGCTGCGGGCGGCGCCGATCATGGCGGGGGTGACCTTGGAGAAGCCGGCCTCGATCGGCTCCAGCGCCGCCGCCATCAGGCGCGCGGCATAGGCATAGGTCAGCAGGGCCACACCGACGCCGATGCCCGAGGTCGCGCCGGGCGACAGCCGCCACAGCACGGCGGCGGGGGCCAGAAGGCCGATGGCCATGACGGCGCCGGGCGTGGCGTAACCCAGGCTGGCGATACGCGCGGTGACGGGCAGTCGCGCCGCGCCCAGCGCCAGCAGCGTCGCCAGGATCACCGTGGCTCCGGCCCCCAGTCCGCCCATGACCAGGCTGCGTCCTCCCGCCGAGAGCAGCCGCGACCAGTCGGGCGTGATTTCAAGCGACCGCATCATCAGGAAGCCCACCGGCAGGATGAGGGCCAGGGTCAGCAATGTCAGGCAGAAGCCCGTGGCGGCGACGGCGCGCCAGCCGGTCAGGGCCTCTGACTGCAACGGGCGATAGCGGGCGTGGCTGCTCTCAAAGCGGCGTCCCTTGCGGCCCCAACGCTCCAGCCAGAGAAGGACGGCCGCCGTCGCCAGCAGGGGCAGGGCGAAGCGCGCGGCCGAGGCCGGCGAGCCATAGACCGACCAGGCACGCACCACGCCGGTGGTCAGGGTCTGGACGCTGAGGAATTGCGCCGCACCATAGTCGGCCAGGGTCTCCATGACGGCGAGGGCCATGCCGGCGGCCAACGCTGGCCGGGCCAAAGGCAGGGCGACTTGGACGAAGGCCTGCCAGGCCGAACAGCCCAGGGTGCGCGCGGCTTCCAGCGGATGCACCGACTGGTTCAGGAAAGCGGCGCGCATGGCCAGGAAGACATAGGGATAGAAGGCGCAGGTCAGGACGAAGATCGCGCCCGGAACCGAGCGCATCTGTATGGGCAGGTCCCAGCCCAGGCTCGGTCGCATCCACATCCGCAACGGCCCGGCCACGTCGAACAACTGGGCATAGGCATAGGCCAGGGCGAAGGCGGGCGCCGCCAGCGGCAGGGCCAGGGCCCAGGCGAAGACGTCCCGCCCCGGAAACCGATGCATGGCGGTCAGCCAGGCGGCCAGCGAGCCGACGACCGCCGTCGCTGCCGCCACGCCCAGGGCCAGAACGCCGGAGGTCGCGGCGTAGCGCGCCACGTCCTTGGCGGCGATGTCGGCCATGCCCGGCTGCATCGCCGCCCAGACCACGCCGGCCAGGGGCGCCAGGGCGACCACGGCCGCGCCGATGGCCATCAGGCGCAACGGCGAAGGCCCGCCGCGACGTGCGCGGCGGGCCTCCTTGCCCTGTCTGGCCGGGGTCGTGATTATCGCCAGCCCGCCGCGCTGATCATCGACTGGGCCTGGGCCTGATGCACGCCATAGCGGGCGACGGACATCGGGTTGGCCTTGAAGCCGGCGTAGGGCGCGACCGCTTCGGCCGGCGCAGCGTCAGCCACGGCCGGGAACTCGAAGTTGGACTGGGTGACGATGGCCTGGGCTTCCGGCGAAGCCAGGAATTCCAGGAACTTGACGGCGTTCTCGCGATTGGGCGCATGGGCCGCCAGGCCGCCGCCCGAGATGTTGACGTGCGAACCCTGGCCGTCCAGCGACGGGAAGCCCAGAGTGAGCTTCTGGGCGATCTGGCGGTCGCCGGCGTCGTCGCCGGACGCCATGCGGATGAAGTAGTAGCTGTTCGTCAGGGCGACTTCGCAGACCCCGGCCGCCACGGCGCGAATCTGGTCGCGGTCGCCGCCTTCCGGCGGGCGCGCCAGATTGGCGACGACGCCTTCAACCCATTGCTTGGCGCGTTCGGGTCCCCAGGCCTCGATCAGGGCGCCGACCAGGGACAGATTATAGACGTTGTCGCCCGAGCGGACGCAGAGCTTGCCCTTGAAGCGGGGGGTGGCGAGCTTGGCGTAGTCGTCGATTTCCTCGGGCTTCACCTTGGCGGGGTCATAGGCGACCACGCGGGCCCGGCGCGAGAAGCCGAACCATTGACCGTCCGGCGCGCGCAGGTTGGCGGGGATGGACTGGTTCAGCGTGTCCGAGTTTGTCGCCTGGAGCAGCCCCGCGTCCTGGGCGCGCCACAGGGCGCCCGCGTCGGCGGCGATGAAGACGTCGGCCGGGCTGTTGGCGCCCTCGGCCTTCATGCGGGCGATCAGTTCGTCGGGCTTGCCCTCGATGCGATTGACGTCGATCCCGGTCTTCTGCGCGAACAGATCGTAGAGCTTCTGGTCGGCGTCATAGTGGCGGGCGGTGTAGAGGTTCAGCACCCCCGCTTCGCCCGCCTTGTCGGCGGCGCCTTCCTTCTGGCCGCAGGCGGCGAGCGCCAAGGCTCCCAAGGCGACGGCGGCGAGTGTGACGATGCGACGGTTCATGGCGCCTCTCCAGCTAAAGACAGATTGGCGGTAGTTGGATTGAGAATGTTTCTCAATGTCCAAGGGGCGGTCGCGACCTCTGGCCGCAGCCTCTCGCTCCCTAGAAAACTGTCCCTCATTCGACGATGTGGTGGAGGTCTCTGGACCATGAGCTTCGGTTTTGGTCTCTGCGAGCGCCGTACCGTCGCCTCGTGAAGCTTTCAAAAAGGCGGCGCTTCGGTGGCTCGTCTTTCAGGCTGCCTTTGGTCCACAGCACGACGTCTGTCGCGTCTGGGCCATATCTTCCAGGATTGCACTATTCGGACTGGGGCCGCTGACGCAGGCGGCGTCGCCGTCGCTCACGAGTTTCGACAAATCAGCTTGGCCTGGCGCTGATGTGCCCTGTCCGCCGATCCAGGAGGATGGAAAGGGCTGCTGCGCCTAGACAGCTTAGGGGCCCTGGGATCGTCAGATAGCGGCTGGCGCTAGGCCGACCTGATGGCGATGGCGGACAGGTCGTTGGCCGCATCGATCGGCACGCCCGAGGCTTTCCGTTCGGAATAGCGATCCACCAACTGACCGGCATGGGCGCGGGTCAGGACGGTGAAGCGCACCAGTTCCTCCATCACATCGACGATGCGGTCGTAGTAGCTGGACGGCTTCATTCGGCCGTTCTCGTCGAACTCCATGAAGGCCTTGGCGACGCTGGACTGGTTGGGGATGGTGATCATCCGCATCCAGCGGCCCAGCAGGCGCAGGGTGTTGACCGCGTTGAAGCTCTGCGAGCCGCCGGAGACCTGCATGACGGCCAGGGTGCGGCCCTGGGTCGGGCGCATGCCGCCCATGTTCAACGGCAGGTGGTCGATCTGGAGTTTCATGATCCCGGAAATCTGGCCGTGGCGCTCCGGACTGCTCCAGACCATGCCTTCGGACCACAGGGCGTGTTCGCGCAGTTCATGGACGGCGGGGTGATCGTCGTAGTCGACCTGATCGGTCAGAGGCAGGTCGGACGGATCGAAGATGCGCGTCTCGCAGCCCATGAAGCGCAGCAGGCGCGCGGCCTCCTCGACGCACAGGCGGGAAAAGGACCGATCCCGCAGCGAGCCGTAAAGCAGCAGGATACGCGGCGGATGATCGTTCGGGCCGGCCCAGCGCGGGCTGGATGGACAGGTAGGTCGGATCGAGCGCGGGCAGGTGGTCGGGATCGGGCAGGTCGCGAAGACGGGTCATTAGGTACGCAACTCCTTGAACATGAAAGCCGCCGAGGCCGGGCATAGGGCGCTGAACTGCCGGGAGGCGGCGACGGCGGTCGGCGCCGCCGAACGCGGCAGGACGACGTAGCCCTGTCGCTGGAAGAAGGCGCTCGCCGAGGTCGTGAGCAGGTAGAGGCCGGTCGCCTGTAGCCGGGCCGCCTCGGCTTCGAGCCAGGACAGGATCGCCGCGCCCAGGCCGCTGCTGCGACGGCCGTCGGTGACGACGATGGAGCGGATCAGGACGTCTGACCCGACGTGTTCCAGCCCGCCGTAGCCGATCAGTCCGGCATCGTCCTCGAAACGAAAGAAACGACGGCCGGGCTCATGGAGGTCATCCGTCGGCAGGCCGGCGGCCTCCAACGCGGCGATCAGGTCGGGGGTGGGCTGGGGCAACTCCACGACGTTGAAGCCCATCAGCAGGCGTCTTTCTGCGGCGCGGTCGCGGGGAAGTATCGGCGGCCCAGCCAGAGCGCGACCGAGACCAGCAGGATCAGCACCGGCACCTCGACCAAGGGGCCGATGACGGCGGCGAAAGCGACGGGCGAGGCCAGTCCGAAAGCCGCGATGGCGACGGCGATCGCCAGTTCGAAATTATTGGAGGCGGCCGTGAAGGCCAGGGCCGTGGTGCGTGGATAGTCCGCTTCGATCAGCCGCCCCATCAGGAAGCTAACCACGAACATGACGAAGAAGTAGATCGTCAGCGGGATGGCGATGCGCAGGGCGTCGAGCGGCAGGGCGACCACCTCGCCGCCCTTCAGGCTGAACATGGCGACGATGGTGAACAGCAGGGCGATCAGGGTGATCGGCGCGATGCGCGGCAGGAAGCGCGTCTCGTACCAGTCGTTCCCCATCCTCGCGACCAGCGTCCGTCGGGTCAGGAAGCCGCCGAGGAAGGGCAGGCCCAGATAGACCAGGACGGCGCCGGCGATGGTCCAGACACTGACGCCCACCACGCTGCTCTCCAGCCCGAACAGGGGCGGAAGCACGGTCAGGAATAGCCAGGCGTAGAGGCTGAAGAAGGCGATCTGGAAGATCGAGTTGAAGGCAACCAGACCGGCGACGTACTGGTTGTCGCCGCGCGCCAACTGATTCCAGACCAGCACCATGGCGATGCAGCGGGCCAGTCCGATCAGGATCACCCCGGTCATGTATTCCGGCTGGTCGCGCAGGAAGATGACCGCCAGGGCGAACATCAGCACCGGCCCCAGCACCCAGTTCTGGAACAGGGACAGCAGCAGCACGCGTTTGTCGGCGAAGACGCGCGGCAGTTCCTCGTACTTCACCCGCGCCAGCGGCGGATACATCATCAGGATCAGGCCGATGGCGATGGGGATGTTGGTCGTCCCGACCGAGAGACTGTCGATCCAGGCAGGCAGCCCCGGCACGACCGTGCCCAGCAGCACGCCTAGCGCCATGGCCGCGAAAATCCACAGCGTCAGCCAGCGGTCCAGGAAGGACAGGCGACGCTTCGGCTGGTCGGCGATAACGGCGTCGACCATCAGCGGACCTTCCGCCCCTCGGCGTCGATGACGACTTCGCCGTCCTCCTTGGTGAAGGGCCTCAGGCCCTCGGAGGGGAGAAGGTCGAGGACCGCTTCGGACGGCCGGCACAGCTTCACGCCCAGCGGCGACACCACGATGGGACGGTTCAGCAGGACCGGGTGGGCCTCGATGGCGTTCAGCAATTGATCGTTGGTCAGGGCGGGATCGCTCAGCCCCAGTTCGACGAAAGGCGTGCCCTTCTCGCGCAGCAGGCTGTGCAGTGGGACGCCCATGCGCTCGACCAGCCCCAGGATCATGGCGCGGCTGGGCGGCGTCTTCAGATACTCGATGACGTGTGGCTCAATCCCCACGTGGCGGATCAGGGCCAGGGCGTTGCGAGAGGTCGCGCAGGCGGGGTTGTGATAGATGACGACGTCCATGGGAGCCTCAGATGCGGCAAGGGTTGAGTTCAGCCAGCAGCGGCTCGCACAACTCGGCGCGGCCCTGGCAGCAGTCCTTCAGCAGGAACAGAACCAGCGCCTGGAGGCGGTCCAGGTTGGCTCGGTAGATGATCGACCGACTTCGCCGCTCGGAACTGATCAATCCGGCGCGGGACAGAACCCCGAGGTGAGCTGACATGGTGTTGGCCGGAACCGCCAGGGCGTCAGCGATCTCGCCGGCTGGTAGGCCCTCGGGTTCATGCCGCACCAGAAGGCGGAAGGCCTCGAGGCGCGTGGGCTGCGCCAAGGCGGCCAAGGCGAGGATGGCGGGTTCTGATTCCATAATTCCAATATAATAGAATTATTGGAGGGCGCAAGTCGGCCCTTCGGCCTGTGGGTCTGATCCGATCGGGACCGGCCACGAATCCGCCTCGAGGTCCGGAGCGGAGACTCCCCTTCGCGGCCTTCCGAAAAATAATCCGCCCCGACCAAATTAATTCGAGGGGAGGGTTCTCGCGAATGCGTATTGGCCAGTACGGGGCCGTGTAAGAAATTTTGCATCGCACAATGATTTTAGCCGTCATCATTTGGTGCGTCGTAAAATAGTTACGTCCAACCCGCGCTCACCAACGAGGTGACGAATCTGTGTTTATTGTGTGTGAAATGCGTCATTATTTTGCGCAATTCTGGCGAATACGGGCATGAAACGTGAAGGTTTGGCCGCCTTCATATGTATATACATGAGTTGACTCCCTCAGCACCCGACCGGAACGTGGTCATGCAGGACCGGTTCGTCTGGGCCGAAACGCGAGGGGAATGACCATGAACCGTACGAAAAAGAGGCTCTTGTTCGCAGGTGCAGTAATCACTGCGACCATGTGCGCAATGCCCGCATCGGCCCAGGAGGCCGAGACGACCAGCGTTGGCGAAATCGTCGTCACCGGCAGTCGGATCAAGCGTCAGGACATTACCGGGGTCGGGCCTGCAACCGTGGTGACCGGCGAGGATATCGAGCGGACCGGGATCACCAATGTGGGGCTCTGCTGCAGCGTCTGCCCTCCTCTGCGGGCGCCGCCGGCAACCAGACGAACTCCTATTGGACCGGCAACGGCTACGGCACGGCGCAGGTCAATCTGCGCGGCCTGGGCATCAATCGGACCCTGACGCTGATCAACGGCCGGCGGGTCGTCAATGGCGGGACGGGCGCGAACAGCGCCCCGGATCTGAACATGATCCCGACCGCCATCATCGGCCGCATGGACGTGCTCAAGGATGGCGCCTCCGCCATCTACGGCGCCGACGCGGTCGCCGGCGTGGTCAACATCGTCACCATCAATGACTTTGAAGGCCTCAAGGTCTCCAGCAAATACGGCGTCACTGACGAGGGCGACGGCGACGACCTGACCTTCGACCTGTTGTGGGGCATGCGGGGCGACCGCGGCGGCGTCACCGCCGCCCTGACCTACCAGAAGACCGAAGCCGTCAACCTGGCCAGCCGCGCGCCCTGCGGCCTGGGCGAGATCGACGGCAAGCTGGCCTGCGTCTCGAGCGCGACGACGCTCGGCGGTCGGGCCGTGCTGCCCAACGGCCAGCAGATCAACTTCAACCAGATACCGGGCGGAGACGGGGACTTCTTCGAGCCCTACAACGCCGCCAAGCATAACTATAACGGCAACCCCTTCCTCAACGCCGTCTCGCCGATCGAGCGCATCAGCACGGCCTTCCTGGCCGACTACCAGCTGACGGACACCGTCAGCCTGTTCGGCGAAGTCTTCTTCACCCACAGGGAAAGCAACCAGCTCGCGGCGCCGGGCGCCCTGCGGAACCTCAAGCTCTCGGCGGCCCACCCGACCAACCCGACGGGTCAGGACATCACCCTCATCGCGCGCCGTCTCGCGGAACCGGGGCCGCGTCATTTCTTCCAGGAAACCGACACCTATCGGTTCGTCGGCGGCGCCCGAGGCGCCATCGCCGGAGACTGGACCTGGGAAGCCGCCGTCAACTGGGGTCGCAATACCGGCGTCGACGGGATGACCAATATCGCCAACCTGCAACGGGTCGGCGAAACCCTGAACACGGCCGTCTGCAGCACCACGCCCGGCGCAGCCATCCCTTGCGCCGACTACCTGGGCGCCGGCGACCTCAGCCAGGAGGCGCTCGACTATATCCTCTTCACCTCGCGTGACACCGGCGGCAACGAGCAGCGCAGCTTCACCTTCGATGTCACCGGCACGGTGCTCCAGCTCCCGGCCGGCCCGCTCGCCGCCGCTGCAGGTCTCGTCTACCGCGAAGAGAAGGGCTGGCGCGATCCTGACGCTCTCACCGTTCTGGGCATAGCCAACACCAACCAGCAGGACCCCATCGCCGGCGAGACCAAGGCCAAGGAAGCCTATGTCGAGCTGTCCGCGCCGCTCCTGTCCGACCTGCCCTTCATGCAAAGACTCGAGCTCGACGCCGCTGTCCGTTACTCGGACTATGATCTGTTCGGCGGCAACACCACCTACAAGCTGGGTTTGAACTGGAGCGTCGTAGACAGCCTGCGCCTGCGAGCCACCTTCGGCACCGGCTTCCGCATTCCCAGCGTTCCCGAGCTGTTCGGCGGCGTTGCAGAGGGCAATCTGACGACGACTGATCCGTGCAGCCGCTACAGCACCAGCGGAAACGCGACCCTGATCGCCAACTGCCAGGCTTCCGGCGTGCCTGCCGGCTATGTGCAGCTCGGCAACACCGTCCTGACCACGGTCGGCGGCAATCAGAACCTCTCGCCCGAGACGGCCGAGACCCTGACCCTGGGCCTGGTCTGGCAGCCTGAACAGGTGAAGGGCCTGTCCCTGACCGTCGACTATTTCGACATCAAGGTCGAGGACGCCATCCGCTCCATCCCCGGCTCCACCAAGCTGGCCATCTGCTACGCCTCGCCGGGTCTGAACCATCCCTTCTGCGGCCCCAACAACTTCACCCGCAGTCCTCTGACTGGCGAAGTGAACTTCCTCTCCGCCCAGCCGACCAACGCCGGCCTGGAAACCATGAAGGGCGTCGACATCGGCGCACGCTACGCCTTCGATCTCGGCGAGCGGCGCGCCAGCATCGACTGGAACACCACCTATCTCGGCGAATATGTCGTCACGCCCTTCCTGGGCGCCGATCCGATCATCTTCGACGGCCATATCGGCGGCGGCAACGGCGGCTATCCCCACTGGCGTTCGAACGTCAGCGCCTCGGTTGTCGACGACCGCTGGACTGCGACCTATTCCGTGCAACTGATCGGCAAGGCGACGGACTTCAACGCCGCACCGGGCGACATCGGCTACGAGACGCCGAACCTCTTCTACCACAACGCCCAGTTCGCCTACCGGGTGGGCGAGAACGCCGACATCGCCGTCGGCATCGACAACCTCTTCGACAAGAAGGCGCCCTTCATCCAGAGCTGGACCGACGGCAATACCGACACCATGACCTACGACCTGCTCGGTCGCCGGGGCTATGTGCGGCTGACCTACAAGTTCAACTAACCTCGACATCGAGAAACGCCGGGCGTTCGACTGTTCCCTTCGCCCGGCGTTTCCCCGCCCCCCAATCAGTGAGTATCAAATGGTGCGCTGGCCTTCCGTAGCGCGAAAAGCCCACAAGTGGCTTGCGCTGATCATCGGCGTTCAGGCCCTGTTCTGGGTCGTGAGCGGCCTCTACATGACTGCCGTCCATATCGACATCATCCATGGCGATCATCTCGTGCGGACACCCGTCGCTGAGCCGATCTCCATGGGCGGTCTGGTCGATCCTGCGGTCATCCTAAAAAACGCGGGCGGGGCCCAGAGCCTGCGTCTCGACCAACAGCTCGGACAGCCGGTCTACATCGTCAGTCAGAAGAGCGGCCGGTCGCTGTTCGACGCCCGGTCCGGCGAGAAATTGCCGCTGATCGACGAAGCCGGCGCCCGACAACGCGCCGAGCAGATCTACGCTGGCGACGGCGGCGTTCGTGAGATGGAGCTGCTGTATGAAATCCCCGGCGAGATCCGGGGACGTGCGGCGCCGATCTGGCGGGTGCAGTTCGAAGGTCTGTGGCGACCCACCCTCTATATCGCCCCCCAGACCGGCGAACTCGTGGCCAAGCGCCATGACCTGTGGCGCACGTTCGACTTCGTCTGGATGTTCCACATCATGGACTATGAGACCCGCGACAACGTCAACAATCTCCTGCTGAAGATCGCGACCTGGATGATGGTGGCGACCTCCCTCACCGGGGCCTGGCTCCTGCTCTACAGCTTCCGCCGCAAGCGCCGCGTGCGCAAAGCCGCAGCCTGAGGATCATCAGATGTTTCTAATCCGCAGACTGCACAAATGGTTCGGCCTGGTCCTCGGTCTTCAGTTCCTGCTCTGGGCCATCAGCGGCGCCGCCATGGCCCTGATTGATCATCGCAAGGTGGCCGGCGACCAGTCCATCGTCCATGTCGCGCCTTCTCCGGCGCCTGCCGTCCTGCTGCCCCTGTCCGAGGTGGCCCAAGCGGTGGGGCAGCCGATCTCCAGGCTGGAGCTGCGTCCTCTACACGACGCCTGGGTCTATGCCGCCACGACGCCCAGCGGCATCCAACTGGTCGATCCGGTGGACGGCCGCCGTGTGATCATCGACGACGCCCGCGCCAAGAAGCTGGCGGTCGCCTCCTTCAACGGTTCTGCGTCCGTAACCTCCGTGTCGCTGGTCGAAAAACCCACGCTTGAAACTCGCGACTTCGCGCTTCCGGCCTGGCGGGTTGAGTTCGCGGACAAGGAAAGGACGACCCTGATCCTGAACGCCGTCACGGGCGAGGTCGCCGGCGCCAAGACCAATACGTGGCGGCTCTGGGACTTCTTCTGGATGATCCACATCATGGATTACACGGATCGCCAGAGCTTCAATCATCCGTTGATCATCATCATCGCCACCGGATGTCTGTGGCTGGCTTTGAGCGGCTTCATCATGCTGTTCAGCGCCTTCCGACGCCAGGACTTCGCCTACATCCACGATGGGATCGAATGGCTGCAGCGCCGCCGTTAAGACCGCGCCGGGGCGTTCTGCGCCCCGGCGCCTTCCGGTTGGGTTGACGGCCAATGCGACCCAAGCTGAAGCTTGGCCCGACTAACGGACATGACGGGGAGGAACGACTCCATGGATCTCACGCTCCACCGACGCATCCGCTCCGACATCGCCGAGCGCATTCTGTCGGGCGAATGGTCTCCGGGGTTCCGCATCCCCTTCGAGCATGAGCTGATGGAGGAGTATGGTTGTTCGCGCATGACCGTGAACAAGGCCCTCGCGCCGCTGGCGGAACGGGGCATGATCATACGCCGTCGACGCTTCGGGTCCTTTGTGGCGCGGCCGCGGATACATTCCTTCGTGCTGGATATCCCGGACATACAGGCCGAGATTCTCAATCGCGGCGAACCCTATGATTTCGAACTCCTGTCCCGGAAGGTCCGGGCCGCGCACAAGCGGGACGCGGAAGAACTTGCACTCGCCGCATCCGGCGAGGTGATCGAGTTGCGCTGCCTCCACCGCAGCAGCGGTCGTCCTTTCGCGCTCGAGGAAAGGTTGATCAGTCTCGCCTCCGTGCCTCAGGCTCGCGACGCCGATTTTGCCGGGGTTCCGCCCGGCACATGGCTGCTGGAGCGCGTTCCCTGGACGGAAGCCGAGCACAGAATCCGGGCCGTCAACGTGTCCCGCGCCACCGCGCTGACCCTGGGGGTGGACCCTGCAGCCGCCTGCCTGTCTCTCGAACGGCGGACCTGGCGGCGCGCGGAACGCATCACCTTCGTCCGACTGACCTTTCCGGGGGAGGCCTATGATCTCGGCGCGCGGTTCGCGTCCTCGACCCCCGAAGAGGCTTTGGACCAGGTCGCCGACCCAGGGGACGCCGCGTCCTGACGGCCTCCTGATCGAAGATTTGGCGGTCCAGGCGGGACCGTGGGTGGCGGGCCCCCGGGCGATCTGGGATCGCGCCGAGGGGCGTGGCTTCCGATGAAAATGTGGAATGAGAAAGCAGGGGCTCAATGTCTCCAATCATGACCAAGGTTCTGATTATCGGCGCGGGACACGCGGGGGGCTCGGCGGCGGCGCTGCTGAGACAGTATGGGTTCGAGGGCGAGATCGTCCTGGCGGGCGAGGAGGCGGCGGCGCCCTATCAGCGGCCGCCCCTGTCCAAGGCCTGGCTAAAGGGGGAGGCGGGTCTGGAGGACCTGCTGTTGCGCCCCGAGAGCTTCTACGTCGAGCAGAAGATCGACCTGCGCACCGGCGTCACCGCCATCGCCATCGACGCGGCGGGCAAGACCGTGAGCTTCGCCGACGGCGTGGTCGAACCCTATGACGTGCTGATCCTGGCCACGGGGTCGATGGCGCGCAAACTGGCCATTCCCGGCGCGGACCGGCCCGATCTGATGGAGCTGCGCACGCTCGAGGACGCCGAGCGGCTGAAGGCCGCCCTGGCTCCGGGTAAGCGGCTGGCCGTGGTCGGCGGCGGCTATGTCGGGCTGGAGGCGGCGGCTTCGGCCCGCGCCCTGGGCGCCGAGGCCGTGGTGATCGAGCGCATGGACCGGGTGCTGGCCCGGGTGGCGTCGGAAACCCTGTCGGCCTTCTTCACCGACTATCACCGGGCCCGCGGCGTCGAAATCCTGACCGGCGCCGAGGTCTCGGGCTTCGAGGACGACGGCGTGCGGTTGGCGGACGGGAGCCTGATCGCGGCCGACGCGGTGCTCGTCGGCGTCGGCGCCCTGGCGCGCGAAGCCCTGGCGCGGACTGCGGGCCTGGCGTGCGAGAACGGCGTGGTGGTGGATGAGAACGCCCGCACTGCCGACCCGTCGATCTACGCCATCGGCGACGTGACCCATCGCCCAATCCCGGTCCACGGCGGGCGGATGCACCGGTTGGAGAGCGTGCCCAACGCCCTGGAGCAGGCCAAGCAGGCCGCCGCCGCCATCGTCGGCCGCGCGGCTCCAGCGGCCGAAGTGCCGTGGTTCTGGTCTGACCAGTACGACGTCAAGCTGCAGATCGCAGGCCTGCCCTTGGACGCAGACCGTCAGGTCGTGCGCGGTGATCCGGCCAGCGGCGCCTTCGCCGTCTTCCACCTGAACGGCGACCGCATCGTCTGCGTAGAGGCGGTCAGCGCCCCGGCCGAGTTCATGGGCGGGCGTCAATTGATAGGGAAGGGCACGCCGGTGGACGCCGACCTGCTGGCGAACCCTGCGACCTCGATGAAGGACGTGGTTCTGGCGGTGGGAGCCCCCGTCCCTTCAATCCGGCGAGGCCTGAGCATAGAGGCTGCATAGCCGACGGGAAATATGGTCGTGCGACGCCGCCGACGGCGCTGGGTCGGGAACCTCGGTTCTCGGCGTGCGTCTTGCTATGGAGCTGAGAAATCCAGCAAGCGAGCCGGCTATGCTGCCCAGGGACCTGTCCGAATTCGCGATCGAGCTCCGGTTCGATCCGGCAGAAGTCTGGCTCTGGGCGGTTGTCGATGTCGAGGGGCTGACCCTGAGTTCTGGGAGCTCGAGATCACAGACCGCCGCCTGGCGCACGGCGACGCGCGCGGCCGAGTCCATCCTTCAGTCGAGAGAGGCGTCAGGCCTGCATTGAGGATAGTGGTCGGCGACGTTCGGCCGCCTATTCGATCGTTTTGATGTATTTGGCGGGAACGCCGCCCCAGAGTTCTCCGGCCGGGACCTCGCCTCGGACTACGCTTCCGGCGGCGATGACGGCGTTGTCGCCGATACGAGCGCCCGGCAGCACGATGCAGCCGGCCCCGATCCAGACGTTCATTCCGATCTCGACCCCGCAGCAGGTTTCGTCCCAGGCCGTGTGGATGCGGGCGGCGCCGGGCTCCAGGCGGTGATTGGCCGCCACGACGACGCAGTGCTGGCTGATGGCGGAGCCGGCCCCTACGCTTATCGCGCCGCCGGCGGCCCTGAGGTTCACGCCGGTCGATATGACCACGCCGTCGCCCAATGTCAGCCGTCCCTCAAGGCTGCTGTGCTTCGTCCGGCGGAAGACGATGATCTCCGAATAGGCGCCTATGCTGACGCGCTCGCCGAGTTCGATGATTTCGAGGTCGCGAAAGCCGTAATCCCAGATGGCGGTCGGATCGCTCATGAGCGTCGGGTGGCGCAAACGGACACGGAGCCCCAGGAGGCGTCGCGTCGTTTGCAGGCGGAGGTCGCCCGCGAGCGCCCGTGCAAGTCCGCCGAAGGTCATTCTGATGTCTCCAACTCGATGGGGCGGCTCAGATGGAAGTCCTACGCCCCCTTGACGCCGGTGATCCTAAAGAACGGGCCAATCAGCAAGAAGATCGCACGCAAGGCGACCGCGCCCGACATGCGGTTGTAGAGGCGTGCGAGTATCGCCTTTGTGGAGGAAAATCGTCTGACCTCCTCCTCCGGGACGGGCGGGATGATGATCATGAATGCGAAGCGGGTGCAGCGCTTCAATATCCGCCGGAGCCCGAAGCTGCCCATCAGACATGTGGAGTCGTAGGCCTTGCCGCTCCGCCAAGCGACGTAGCGAGCCTGGTAGCGGCGCGGCAGCAGGCCGACGCCCCACACCATCACGTGCGGTTCCGGCGCCAGGCTGAACCGGTTGGGCGTGCTCAGCGCCAGGCGTCCGCCCGGCCGGGTGACGCGGTCGATCTCCCGAAGATAGACGTCTGGGCGATCGACATGTTCGATCACATCGAGCGAGACCACGCCCGACAGGGTTCCGTCAGCCAGGGGCAGGCCTTCTCCCAGCGCCGCGGCCAAGATCGGCCTTCCTCCGTGCGCGGCGATCAGGCGTTTGGCTACAACCAGCCAGGTCATCGACACGTCAACGCCGATGCCGAATCCGGGCCGCTTCATGTCCGCAGCGGCCGCCAGCAGCATGCCCGGTCCGCACCCAAGGTCGAGCCAGGCTTCCTCAGACGTGGCCTCGGCGAGCCAGCCGGCCACATCCTCGTGAAGGCGTTCGGGCGCCGCCAGGACCTGGCGCGTTCTCAACCGGATCAGCCCCTCTTCCCATCCGGGGCGACGGGCGTAAATCGAGCGAACCAGATCTTCCAGGGGAAGGTCCAGAGTCGCGACCTCGCGGGCGATCGCCAAATCTTCTTCGAAATCAATCCAGCTCTCGCCCGGGATGCGAAGGTCCGGGATGCCGTCGACCTGGCCAAAGTGATCATCGCACGTCAGGCACTCCAGGGTCTCCTTGCGGCATGCAAGCACGCCTCGACAATGCGGACACCGCCAGAAGGAGGCCTGGCCAGGCACGAAGCTGGAAGGGATGAAAGAATGATCGGCGCCCGTGGGCGCCGTAGGCGTCCGCCCGCCATCCAGGGATTTGAGGGGCGCGTCCATGTGCCGACTCCTTTGCCCTGTCGCCGTTCCGGCAGCGAGGCCAGTTGGGGCTGACGGCGACGGAAGTCTCCACATCCCGCACATAAGCGCGATGGACGTCGAATTGTTGCCAGTCAGCCGGCGAACCCATCCGCTTGGCATTCGTTGTCACGCGGGGCAGGGGCTTGCTTCGCGGCTGTCCAAGATTGCAGGCTGTTCGGGAGCTCGTCATCTGAATGACGGCGGGCGCGGGCTTCACGCCTCGTCTTGAGCCCTTTCCTCAAGGGGTATAGACCGGAAGATCGCTGAATTTGGAGGGACGCCATGCCGACGGTCCACGATCCGCGCCAGACACATGCTCACGATGACGCCAAGCATGGAGGCGGGACAGCGATCGACCCGGTCTGCGGCATGGCCGTGGATCCGGCCGCCGCCCAGCATCGTGCAGAGCACGAAGGGCATGACTACGTCTTCTGCTCGGCGGGGTGTCGAACGAAATTCGTCGCTGACCCGGGCCAATACCTGGGCGAGAAGCCGCAGGCGAAGGCCGCGCCCTCGGGGACGATCTACACCTGTCCAATGCATCCGGAGGTGCGCCAGGAGGGGCCGGGTTCCTGCCCGATCTGCGGCATGGCGCTGGAGCCCGAGACGGTCACGGCTGAAGCCTTGCCCAATCAGGAACTGAAAGACTTCACGCGGCGTCTCTGGGTCGGCGCCGTCCTCACCCTGCCGGTCGCAGCGCTGGAGATGGGCGGTCACCTGACCGGACTCATGGAGCGGATTCCCGGGCAGACGTCGAACTGGATCCAGTTCGTTCTGGCCACCCCTGTGGTGCTGTGGGCCGGCTGGCCCTTCTTCGTGCGCGGATGGAACTCCCTCCTCAATCGAAGCCTCAACATGTTCACCCTGATCGCCCTGGGCGTCGGCGCCGCATGGATCTACAGCGTCGTCGCCGTCCTGGCGCCGGGCCTGTTTCCTGCGGCCATGCTGCGCATGGACGGAAGCGCGCCGGTCTATTTCGAAGCGGCGGCGGTGATCACCGTGCTCGTCCTGGTCGGGCAGGTCCTGGAGTTGCGCGCGCGCGAGCAGACCTCGGGCGCGATCCGGGCCCTGCTCGACCTGACGCCCAAGACAGCCCGCCGGGTGCGCGACGACGGCGCCGACGAGGATGTGACGCTCGACCTCGTGGCAGTGGGCGATCGGCTGCGCGTCCGCCCGGGTGAAAAGATACCGGTCGACGGCGAGATTCTCGAAGGCCGCGTGGCTATCGACGAATCCCTCGTGACGGGGGAGTCGATGCCGGTCACCAAGGAGGCCGGCGCCAAGGTCATCGCCGGCTCGCTGAACAAGACGGGCTCCTTCCTCATGCGGGCGGACAAGGTCGGCGCCGACACCCTGCTGGCCCAGATCGTCCAGATGGTGGCCCAGGCCCAGCGCAGCCGGGCGCCCATCCAGCGCCTGGCGGATCGGGTGTCCAGCTGGTTCGTGCCGGCCGTCATCGGCATCGCCGTGGTCGCGGCCGTCGTCTGGGGCCTGGTCGGGCCCGAACCGCGCCTGTCCTATGCCCTGGTCGCGGCGGTTTCGGTGCTCATCATCGCCTGCCCCTGCGCTCTGGGCCTCGCCACGCCGATTTCGATCATGGTCGGTGTCGGGCGGGGCGCGCGCGCCGGCGTCCTGATCAAGAACGCCGAGGCGCTGGAGCGGTTCGAGAAGGTGGACACCCTGGTGCTGGACAAGACCGGCACCCTGACCGAGGGCCGTCCTTCGGTGACGGCGATCCGCCCGGTCGAGGGTTTTGACGACGTCGAGCTTCTTCGCCTGTCCGCCAGCCTCGAGCGGGGCAGCGAACACCCCCTGGCCGACGCCATCATGCGCGCCGCAGCCGATCGCGACCTCACGCTTTCCGAGGCTGCGGAGTTCGACAGTCCGGTCGGCCGCGGCGTCACCGGCCTGGTCGACGGTCGACGTCTGTTCCTGGGCAATGCCCGCTACCTGACGGAGGCCGGGGTCGATGTCGCGCCCCTCGAGGCGGCGGCCGAAGTGTTGCGAGAGGAGGGCGCTACGGCCATCTTCGTCGCGGTTGACGGCGCTGTGGCCGGCGTCCTCGGCATCGCCGATCCGGTGAAGGCCACCACCGCCGACGCCATCCGCGACCTGAAGGCCGCAGGCCTTCGGCTGGTGATGATGACCGGCGACAACCGCACCACTGCGGAAGCCGTCGCGCGCCGCCTGGGCATCGACGACGTGCGCGCCGAGGTGCTGCCGCAGGACAAGGCTTCGGTCGTGGCGCAGCTTCGGTCCGAAGGCCGTGTCGTCGCCATGGCCGGCGACGGCGTCAACGACGCACCGGCCCTCGCCGCCGCCGATGTCGGCGTCGCCATGGGGGCGGGTTCCGATGTGGCGATCGAAAGCGCCGGCGTCACCCTGCTGGGCGGCGACCTCCAGGGCATCGTCCGCGCGCGGCATCTGTCCAGGGCGGTCATGGGCAATATCCGCCAGAACCTGGTCTTCGCCTTCGGCTACAACACCCTGGGAATCCCCGTGGCGGCGGGCGTCCTCTATCCGGTGTTCGGCCTGATGCTGTCGCCGGCCCTGGCGGCGCTGGCCATGGCGCTGTCGTCGGTCAGCGTGATCGCCAATGCGCTTCGTCTCAGGGCGGTCAGGCTCTAGGCGATGCAGGCGGCGAAGGATTCGCCAGGCGCTCGCCAGTCTTGAGGGGAAGGCCGCAGGCCTGCGTATCTATGAGAGAGGGGCGCTTCCTCAAGGAGACACACGTGAACCGTTTCAAGATCGCAACCCTGGCCGGCGCGGTCGCCGCGCTTTCCGTTTTCGCGGGCCAGGCCGACGCCCACGCCCGCCTCGTCAGCGCCACGCCGGCCACCGGCGCCACGGTGGCGGCCCCGCGGAGCATCAGCCTCACCTTCAGCGAGCGCATGGCCCCGGCCTTCTCCGGCTTTGATGTGGCCAACGCCCAGGGAACCGTCATCCCGGTCCAGGCCCAGGTCTCCAAGGACGGCAAAACCCTAAGCGGGTCTCCGCGCTCCGCCCTGGCCGCCGGCGCCTATACGGTCAACTGGCGCGTAGCCTCGCCCGACGGGCACCGCATGACGGGCTCCACCACCTTCATCGTGCGCTAAGCCATGCTGGAGGTCTCGGTCGTCCTTTTGAGGCTGGCGCAGTATCTGGGCGCCATGCTCCTGCTGGGCGTGCCCCTGTTCTTCGCCTTCAGGATGCCCACGTCGGACGCGGCCGTCGAAAGATGGCCGCGAAAGACGCTGCTGATTGCGGCGTTCGCGACCGCGATCGCCTCGCTCGCGGCTCTGGTCCTGCAAACCGCCGTCATGGCGGGATCGATGGCGGAAGCGCTGAAACCGGCGTCTCTTGCCTATATGGCCTTCGACATGGAGATCGGCCGCGCCTTTCTGGCGAGGGCGGTGGTCGCCGCCCTGGCTGGTGTCCTGCTTCTTGTGCTCCGGCCCAGCCGGGCGAGCTGGATCGGCCTCACGGTTCTGGGTTTGGCGGTTTGCGCCAGTCTGGCCTGGACCGGCCACGGCGCCGCCTCCGAGGGGGCCGTGGGCATCGTCCATCTCGCGGCGGATGTCATCCACGCGGCCGCTGCGGCGATGTGGCTGGGCGCACTCGCTGCGCTGGGCCTGTTCCTGACCATTCCTCATGGAGATCCGGAGCGGGACCGGCTGACCCATGACGCTCTGCACGGTTTCGCCGGCATGGGCACGCTCGCGGTCGGTCTTCTGGTCGCGACGGGTCTGGTGAACACCTGGTTCCTGGTCGGTCCCGATCGGCTGGGGGCGCTTCTGACGACGCCCTACGGCCTTCTGCTGACGGCGAAACTGGCGGTTTTCCTCGGCATGTTGGCCCTGGCCGCGTCCAATCGTTTCGTCCTGACGCCCTGCCTTCATCGCGCCCTGGAGGATGAGAGCCAGAAGCCGTCGGCGATCAGCGCCCTACAACGCAGCCTGGTGCTGGAGACGCTCCTGGCGGTCATCCTTCTGGGGCTCGTCGCTGTGATGGGAACGCTCGCGCCGCCCGCCGCCATGATGATGTGACCACTGAGCCCACGACGCGGCCCGTCGCCCTCGAAGCCTTGGAGCGATGACGTCCTCCCCTTGCGCCGTCAGCGCGGGGGGAGGACGTTCGCTAGCCGAGCTTGACCCGTGTCTCGTTCAGGAAGGCGTAGTCCAGCAGGAAAAGGTTCTTGGGCGCCGGCCCCTTCCGGATGCGGCCGGCGGTGTCGTAGTGGGAGCCGTGGCACGGGCAGAACCAGCCGCCGTAGTCGCCCGTCCCGAAGGTCGGAATACACCCCAGATGGGTGCAGACGCCGATCAGGATCAGCCATTCGGGTTTGCCGGGCTTGTGACGACTGGCGTCCGTCGCAGGGTCACGTAGCGCCGCATTGTCGTCCGCGACCGCTTCGGCGATTTCCTTGGGCGTTCGGTGGCGGATGAAGACCGGCTTTCCGCGCCATTTGACCACGATCTGCTGGCCGAGCTGGACCTTGCCGTAATCGACCTCGACCGAGGAGAGGGCCAGGGTGTCGGCGGCAGGGTTCATGGAGTTGATCAGCGGCCAGAGCGCCATGCCGACGGCGCCGACCGCCAGAGCCCCGGCGGCCACATGGATGAAGTCCCGCCGATCCGTGAGGTCCGGGGATGAGAGAGCGGCCTTGTTGTCCGGATGCGGCATTCAAGTTCCTCTCGAGATGAGGTCCTGGGTTCCGAGACGGGCGTGGCGAGGGGCGCAATCCTTGCCTTCCGGCTGCCGCGGAACTGATCCTGCGGGATCAACCTCGCTGCGGAAGGGCCGGTTCCCGACCTCCACCGCACGGGAGAGGTCGGGAAAAGGGACCGCCTGAGCCGCGAAAGGGCGCGGCCCACGCGCGGCCCATGCGCGTGTCAGGAGGCCGGTCGCGGCGCCCGGGTGGAGGAATGATAGCTGACGATGCGCCATTCGCCGTCGCGCTGCCTGAGGACGCTCGTGGCGACGCCGCGACGTTCGGCCGGGGCGCGGCCGGCCGTCTTGAAGGCGATTTGGAACCGATAGGTCTCCGTGGCGTAGGCGACGTCGCCGACGACGGTCGCCTTCGTCACATGATCCTGGAAGGCGAAGCTGGAGAATTCCGCGAATTCAGGGGCGAGGTGGTGGGACAGGTATTCGGAGATGGAGCCCTCCGCGCCGCCCTGTTCGAAGACCTGGGCGTCGGGCCAGAAGAAGGTTTCGGCGCGGGAGGCGCTGAGCGCCTCGAGCGCGCCGCGGTAGCCGTCGAGGACGGCGACCACCTGGGTCTCTGCGGTGGTTTGCGCCAGCGCGGGCGCCGCAATCATGGCGGGAGCGGCGAGGGCGGCTATTGCGATGATCATGGAACGATAGGTCAAAGGGGGTCTCCTTGGTCGCTGTGAACGAAACGTCCCGATTCGGGGCGAGGCGTGGGGCGGCGTCGGGCGAAGAGCCGACGAATGATGCGCCGACCGGGTCGCTCCACGGCCACATGGACGAAGGCCGCTGCAGCGAGCGAGAGGGCCAGGAGCAGGGCGAGCTCCCAGGGACTCATCCGGTAGTTGGAAGGCAGGCCATGGAGCTTCTCGGCTGCGTTTCTCCAGACCATCAGCACCGGGATGTGGACCATGTAGAGGGCGAAGGAGGCTTCGCCGGCGAACAGCCAGGGCCGGGCGGAAAGGAAGGTTCTGGCGCCGGACTTGGCGAGCAGCGCGAGCGCCAGGAGGAAGGGGCCTGCGAGCAGGACGATGATGCGGTCGTCCAGGGGGTATTGCATGGCTAAAAGGAGGAGGGCGCTGGAGCCCGCCGTCAGGACGAGGGAGGCCCTCTGCGAAACCCTTATGCCCTGGCCGAGATAATAGAGCCCGATCCCGTAGAGGAATTCCGGGAGTATGCGCAGGATGCCCATGCTGCCCTCGGCGCGGGGCAGCACGGGGCCGAAGACGACGCGATAGGCCGCGTCTAGAACCACGAACATGAGGATGGCGAGGCCGATGATGAGCCAGGGACGGTGTCTCAGCCTCAGCGCGATCCAGGCGTAGGCCGGAAAGATCAGATAGGCGAACCATTCAGCCGATAGAGACCATGACGGGCCGTTCCATTCCGCGTCCTGGTGGGGAAACCAGGCCTGGACCAGCAAGAGCGTCATCAGGAAGTCGGGGACGGCGAAGCGCCCCGCCTGCAGCGCGACGCCCGCGAGATCCGCGCCCAGGACCAGGGCCAGCATCGCCAACAGGATGAAAAGGTGGGCCGGATAGATCCGAGCGAAACGCGCGACGATGAAACGCCTGTAGTCAGGCGCAGCGTCGCCCTGCAGGTAGACGTGCGTCAGGATGAAGCCCGAGAGGATGAAGAAGACGTCGACGCCCAGGCGCGCCCGGTTCAACAGGCCCGCGGCCTCGGGCGGGAGGGTCCAGGTCAGCTGGTAGTGAAACAGAACCACGCCGAGCGCGAGGAAGAACCGGATGCTGGTCAGCGGTTCGATGACTTCCGGGAACGGATGTCTTCCGGAGGAGGGTAAGAGCGCCGCCACGGTCAGCGCGCCCGCGAAGAGTTGAACACGGCGGCTATGAATCCGCCGACGACGGTCGTCTCCGGACCATTGATGACCATGCTTTCGCCCCTCCCGACGAAGACCCGTCCTAATTCTCCCTACGCACGGTCTGGCTTGACCCCCTCATTTTGCGCCACAGTGAGATGGGCCGCCCCGTCTTGAGGGATGAGCGCCAAGTCATGCGTATCCCCAGTAAGAACGTCGAAAGGCACCGATCATGGATGATCTTGAAAACTGGCTGAGGCGCGCGGCGTCCGGCGACGGCGTGTCGCTCGATCGGCTCGAGGAGGACGTCTGGAGCCGCGTAAGAGCGGTCCAGGCCCAGCGCGCGACCGACCGGATCCGCGTGGCTGCGGTCGCCGTAGCCCTCGTGGTTGGACTCGCCAACGGCGGTCTCGGGGCGACATTCGCGCAATCGACCGCCTCGGAAATCTCGATCTTCTCGGTGGCGGCGACGTCGCCCCTGGTTCGCCTGGAAGCGGGCTGATGGCGATCGCCTGGAAATCCATCGTGGTGACGGTCGCCCTGGCCGCTGCGGCGAGCGGGGTCGGCGCATGGGCCGGCGCCAGCTGGGTGCTCAACAAGCAGACGCCGCCCTCCTTGCACGAAATCGTCCACGAGGAGCTCGATCTGTCGCCGCAGCAGCTGGCGAAGATCGAGGGGATCGAAACCCGGTTCGCCGGGCAGCGCGTGCAATTGGAGGGCCGTGTCCAGGCGGCCAATCGCGAGCTTGCCGAAGCCATCAGGGTCAGCAATGGCGACAGCAGGGTGGTTCAGCCCGCCGTCGATCACTTCCACGACGCCATGGGGGGGCTTCAGCAGGCGACCATCGCCCACATCTTCGAGATGCGGACGGTGATGAACGACGCTCAGGCCCGACGCTTCGACCGGAGCGTTGTCGAGGCGCTCACCGCCGACGCTCAATAGAGTCCGTGCAGGAACGCCAAGCCCTTCAGACGAGAGCGGCCCACGGCGACGTCGTGGCCTTCGAAGCGCTCATGCGCGACACCAAGGCAGGTCTCTACAGGTTTGTCCGGCGCTATGTCGGCGACGCCGACGAAACCTATGATCTCGTGCAGGAGGCCTATGCCGCCGCCTGGCTGGCCATCCGCCGCTATGAGCCGGAGCGATCCTTTGAAGCCTGGCTGAGGACGATCGCCATCAACAAATGCCGGGACTGGAGTCGCCGCCGCAATATCCGCAGGCTCTTCACGGGCGGGGCGGACCTTCAGTCGACCGAGGCCCTGGCTGTGGCGGATGACGAGGTCGGTCCGGAAGACCATTACGAAGCCGCCGAGCAGGCTCAGCGCCTGCATGCGGCGATCGCCGCCCTGCCGCCCAAGCTGAAGGAGCCGCTGTTGCTGACGGCCATCGAGGAACGCAGCCATACGGAGGCCGCCGAAATCCTCGGCCTGTCGGTCAAGGCTGTCGAGATGCGGGTGGCGCGGGCGCGCCAGAAGCTGTCGCAACAACTGCGCGTCGAAACCTGATCCGACGGGGCGTTGGAACCGAAGACGAGTACCGGACTTGCTGCACCAGACACCTCTGAGGGGAGGGAGGTCTCGCGTGCGTATCCTATTGGAGAGCCAGGTTCGCTTCTCGGAACGAACCGGCGGTGAGGACTGTGCAATGACGCTTGATCGTCGAAGCCTGCTGCGCGGCGCTGTTCTCGGCGGCGGCGTGTTGAGCTTGCAGGGCTTTTTACCGGCCTGGGCCCAGACGGGCTCTCCCGGCTTGCGCGCGGACTACCCGACGCTCACAGGGGCCAGCATTGATCTGACGGTCGGACAATCGCCCTTCACCGTAAATGGCCGGACGGCGATCGCGACGACGATAAACGGCCAGCTTCCGGCACCGCTCCTGCGTCTGCGCGAAGGCCAGAACGTCCGTCTGGCGGTGTCGAACCAGCTGGACGAAGAGACGTCGATCCACTGGCACGGCATCCTGCTCCCCTTCCAGATGGACGGCGTGCCCGGGATCAGCTTCCCCGGCATCAAGCCGCGCGAGACCTTCGTCTATGAATTCCCGGTCCGTCAGTCCGGGACCTTCTGGTACCACAGCCATTCGGGTCTGCAGGAGGCGCTCGGCCACTACGGCCCCATCGTCATCGATCCGGCGGGCGTCGATCCTGTCGGCTATGATCGCGAGCACGTCGTGGTCCTGTCGGACTGGAGTTTCATGCATCCGCATGAAATCCTGGCCAAGCTGAAAAAGAGCCCCGGCTATTTCAATCGCCATCGGACGACGCTGGCGGGCCTGCTGGACGGATCGGACGGCATGAGCCTCGCCGATCGCCGGATGTGGGGCGCCATGCGGATGGACCCCCGTGATATCCTGGACGTCAACGGCACGACCTATACCTATCTGATCAACGGCCACGGCCCGGAGGAAAACTGGACCGGCCTGTTCCGGCCTGGCGAGCGGGTGCGCCTACGCGTCATCAACGCCTCGGCCATGTCGATCTTCAACGTCCGCATCCCGGGTCTGGTCATGACCGTGGTCAACGCCGACGGCGAGAACGTCCGCCCGGTCGAGACCGACGAGTTCCAGATTTCGGTGGCCGAGACCTATGACGTCATCGTCCGTCCGACCGAAGACCGGGCCTACACCATTGTCTCCGAGGCCATCGACCGTTCAGGCATGGGGCGCGCCACCCTGGCCCCGCGCCTGGGCATGACGGCCGAGGTTCCGCCGCTGCGCGAGGTGCCCACCCTGACCATGAAGGACATGGGCATGGGCGATATGGGCGGAATGGAGGGGATGGGCGCCGCGCCGATGGCGGGCATGGATCACGGCGCCATGGCCGGGATGGATCACGCCGCCGCCGCTCCGGCCGGCGAGGCCATGTCCGGAATGGATCACGGATCCATGGGCGCCATGAACATGCGCGATCCCCAGAACGCCCCGCCCAATATGGCTGTGGGCGTAGGGGTTCAGACCATATCGCCTATGCCGATGAACCGGCTGGGAGAAAGACCGCAGGGCCTGGAGAAGGTCGATCACCGGGTGCTGGTCTATACCGACCTCGTTTCCCTGACGCCGAACAAGGACAGGCGCGAGCCCAGCCGCTCCATGGAAATCCACCTGACCGGCAATATGGAGCGGTTCATGTGGGGCTTCGACGGCCGCAAGTTCTCGGAGCTGGTCGAGCCCATTCGTTTCGAGCGGAACGAACGGGTGCGGGTGACGCTGGTGAACGACACCATGATGGCGCACCCGATCCATCTCCACGGGCATTTCTTCGAGCTCGTCACGGGCGGGCCCGACGGACATCAGCCCCTGAAACACACCGTCAACGTCGCGCCGGGCGGCAAGGTCAGCTTCGATCTTACGGCCGATAACCCGGGAGACTGGGCCTTCCACTGCCATCTGCTGATGCACATGCATGCCGGCATGTTCAACGTCGTCACCATTCGTCCGATGGAAGGAGAGGGGTCATGATGCGGCTCTCCGTGGCCCTGATTCCTCTGATCCTGGCGGCGACGCCCGCCCTGGCCCAGAGTCACGCCGGACACGGCGCGCCCTCGCCGACGACGCGCCAGACCCCGCCCGCGACGCCGGGATGCGTCGCGCCGGGTTCAGCGGCGGCGGCGACGACGGGGACTGCGGGAATAAGCCCGTCTCCTGCTTCGACCTGCCCCCCGGGAACCGTGCCCGTCCGCGCCGCCGGCGTCGGTCACGACATGTCGACCATGGGGCAGACCAAGCCTGCGCCGGCGACGGCCGGACATGACATGTCCACGATGCCGATGGGTTCGGCACCCTCGGGGCAGACGGATCCTCATGCGGGGCACGACATGTCGACCATGGGGCAGGCCCAGCCCGCGCCAACGACGGCGGGACATGACATGTCCACGATGCCGATGGGGGCAGCTCCAGCAGGGCAGACGGATCCTCATGCGGGGCACGACATGTCGACCATGGGGCAGGCCCAGCCCGCGCCGACGACGGCGGGACATGAGATGTCGACCATGCCCATGGCGCCCGCTCCAGCGGGGCAGACGGATCCTCATGCGGGACATGACATGGCCGGCATGGCCGGAATGGCCATGCCGCCGGACGTTCCGACAGGCGCGGACAATCCGGGACGCCCGCCTCAGACGCCGCCTCCAGCCGGCGCGCTGGAGGGCCCTCCCCATGTGGCGGACCAGATCTTCAGCGTCGAGGACATGATGGCGGCGCGCCGGGTGCTGGTGGCTGAAAACGGCGACATTCGTGTCGGCGCGGTGATGATCGACCAGCTGGAAGCGACGTCCGTCGATGGTGAGGAGGGCTACGCCTGGGACGCCCAGGGCTGGTACGGCGGAGACATTCATCGCTTCTGGTGGAAGTCGGAAGGCGAGGGCGAGTTCGGCGGAGAGCTCGAGGAGGCTGAGGTCCAGGCGCTCTACAGCCGCGCCTTCACCCCCTATTTCGACTTCCAGACGGGCCTGCGGCAGACCTATCGGCCCGAGGGTGACCGGACTGACCTGGTCGTCGGGGTTCAGGGCCTGGCGCCCTACTGGTTTGAAGTCGACGCCGCAGCCTTCCTGTCCAACAAGGGCGAACTGACGGCGCGCGCCGAGGTCGAATATGATCAGAGGATCACCCAGAAGCTGATCCTTCAGCCTCGCGCCGAGGTGAACCTGTCGGCGGAGGACATCCCGGAGCTGGGTATCGGATCAGGTCTGTCCACCCTGCAGGTCGGCGCCCGTCTGCGATATGAGATCCATCGCGAATTCGCGCCCTATGTCGGGGTCGAATGGACCAGGAGCTTTGGCGACACGCGCGATTTCGCCGAAGCGCGAGGGCGAAGCGCCGAAGACACCCGAGTGGTGGTCGGCATCAGGGCCTGGTTCTAGTTTTTTGGAGAAGATGATGAAGATTCAAATCGCCGCGGCGCTGGCGGCTACAGGCCTATTGGCGGCCTGTCAGCCAGCGGCCGAACAGCCCCAACCCAAGGAAGCGATTTCGGTCGCCGGGCCGGCCGCGACCCCAACGGTCCCGGCCGTCGCCCCCACGGAGGTCGCCTCCGCGACCGCACCGACGGGGCAGGCCACGCCCGCTGGTCAGAAGGCGGCCGAACCCGTCAAGGCTACGCCTGCGCGTGAGCGCGGACGTCCGTCCCAGAACCCGAACGTGAGCCCATCGCAAACCAAGCCCCCATCTGCGCCCATGCCGGGTCATGATATGCCGGGCCACGACATGTCGACCATGCCGGACATGTCCGGCATGGACCACTCTCCGAAACCAAGCCCGAACTAAGGAAGACAACCAAGATGCGTAACTTCATTCCCTTCGCGATCGCCGCCGCCATGCTGGTTTCCGCCGGCGCCGCTTCCGCCCAGGCCGCCGATCCCCACGCGGGTCATGGCGCGATGGCTATGGCTGCGCCTGCTTCAGCCGGCGTGGTGACCTCGCCGGCCGACGGCTCCATGTCCTCGAGCGCGCCCACGGCCTTCAGCATCACCTTTCCCCATGCGATGACCTTGAAGTCCCTGACGCTGGCGACGGACGGCGGTCGTCCGGCGGCCGTTCCGGTTCAGGCCGCGGCAGGCACGAAGGCGACAGTCTCCCTGCCTGCGCTTGGAAAGGGCAATCACGTTCTGGCCTGGTCGGCCGAGGGCGCCGACGGCCACGCTATGAGCGGGGTCGCCCGCTTCATGGTCCACTAGAAACTTCCCTCGCTCCGGTCGGTTCGGGCCCGTCATGGCCCGGCCGACTGGAGCTTCCAGAGCGATCTTGACTTGTTGATGCTCTAAGCGTGTAACCTGACCGTGTGATGTGGAACCTTCTCCGCACAGTTCTGCTCGTCTTTGCCCTGGCCGGATTTTTCGGCCAGTCGACGGCTCATGCCATGCCGATCCAGCTGTTTCACAACGCCGGGGTCGGGGCGGAGGCGATGGACTGCGCCGAGACCATGGACATGGCCGGCGACACGACCGGAAATCCCGGCGACTGCTGCAAGGACATGACGCCGGAGTGCGTCGCCAAGATGGGCTGCGCCGCCGTAGCCGCGCCCTTGCCGCCACTGGTCCTGATCCCGCCCCCCGTCGCGCCGCTATTGATCGCCTTCGTGAATTTGAACATCACGCGGGAAGGGGCCGGGCCGGCGCCGCTATTTTCTCCTCCGCAACAGCAGGGCTGAACCGCCCCTTGGTTTGATCGGCCGCGCCCCACGGCGGGTCCTGTCACGCCCATGGAAAGCCATGCCCCCTGCGTCGCGCCGTTCACGGCCGACGCCTGCTGTTCCGAAGGAAGATTTCATGCTCCCCCGTTTCAAACCGGCGGCCAGGGCGACCGTGTTTGCGCTCGCCGCCGCCAGCCTGTCAGGGGCTGCGGCGGCCCGGGCCGAGCCCCTGACGTTCGAGGCCGCCATGGCCCGCGCGGCGTCGGACGCGCCTGATCTGCGCGCCAGCGCCCTTGGCGTCGATGCAGCCCGTGCGGCCGTGGTCGCGGCCGGGCGGCTGCCCGATCCAAGCCTCAAATTCGGACTGGACGGCTTTCCCGTGACCGGGCCCATGGCCGGGCGGTTCGGTGAAGACGACTTCACCGCCCTGCGGGTCGGCGTCGAGCAGGAGCTGCCCAGCCGGGCGCGCCGTCGCGCCGAGCGCGGCCTGGCCGAGGCCGCCATCGGCGTGGCGGTGGCCGACAACGCCACGGCGCTGCGCGAGGTGCGGATCGCGGCGGGCCTGGCCTGGATCGATCTCTATTATTCGGGTCGCAAGCTGGCCGCCGTGGACGAGGTCCTGGCGACGCTTCAACCGCTTTGGGACGCCGCGCCGTCCGGGGTGGCGTCGGGGGCGGATCGTCCGGCCATGGCCCTGGCGCCGATCCAGTTGAAGGCGGCGCTGGACGATCGGCGCAGCCGTCTGATCGCCGAGAGAGAGGCCGCGCGCGCTGTGCTGACCCGATGGACCGGCGATCCGGCCCCGACCACGGACGGCGCGCCGCCATTGGATGCGCCGGATCCGGCGGCCTTGCGCATGGGCCTTGAAGTCCTGCCCATGCTGAAGGCCTACGAGGCCGAGGATCGGCGGGCCCAGGCCGAGCTCGACCTGGCGCGGGCCGGACGGCGTCCGGACTGGTCGGTCGAGGCCAGCTATCAGCGGCGCGACCCCGCGTTCGGCGACATGGTCTCGGTGGGCGCCAGCGTACGCCTGCCGCTGTTTCAGGGGCAGCGGCAGGAGCCTTTGATCGCCGCGCGAGCGGCCGACGCCCGCCGGGTCGGAGCCAAGCGCGAGGCGGCGCGCCGTCAGCTGGAGGCGGACCTGCAGCGCGATCTGGCCCAACACGCCATGGACCACGATCAGTGGACCCGGGCGCGCGACATCGTCCTGCCGGCCGTCATGCAACAGTCCGACCTGGAGACCGCCGCCTATGCCGCGGGTCGGATCGGGATCTCCGAAATCGTCCAGGCCTTCACCGCCGTGGCCAACGCCCGGCTGGACGCGCTGGACAAGGAGGCGGCGGTGATGCGCCACGCCGCCGAAATCACCCTGACCTATGGGAGCGGCCGATGAGCGGGTTCAGCTATAATCGTCTCGGCGTCGCCCTGGGCGCTCTGGTGCTGGTGGGGATCGGCGTCGGGACCGGCGTGGTGATCGGTCAGCGATCCAGCGGCCCCGGCGGCGAGGGGGCTCCTGCCGCAGACGAGGCAGGAGGCCGCAAGGTCCTCTACTACTATGACCCGATGTATCCGGATCGAAAGTTCGACAAGCCGGGCCCGTCGCCCTTCATGGACATGCCCCTGGTCGCCAAATACGCCGACGAGGGGAGCGGAACCGGCGCCTCTGGCGGCGTGCGCATTGATCCGGCCCTGACCCAGAACCTGGGGGTTCGGTTCGCGACGGCGCGGATGGGAACCCTGGGCGGCGACCTGAACGCCACGGCCGTGATCGACTACAATCAGCGGGATGTGGCGATCGTGCAGTCGCGAGCCGACGGCTTCGTACAGCGGGTCTATGATCGCGCGCCCGGCGATGTGGTCGCTGCGGGCGCGCCCCTGGTCGATCTGCTGGTCCCCAGTTGGGGCGGGGCCCAGACGGAATATCTGGCGGTGCGGCGCACCGGCGACGCCGCCCTGATCCAGGCTGCGCGGCGCCGGCTGGTCCTGATGGGGATGTCCGACGGCCTGATCGCCTCGGTCGAACGCAGCGGGCGGCCGCGCGACACGATCACCATCGCCAGCCCCGTCGCAGGGGCGATCCGCACCCTGGCGGTCCGGCCCGGCATGAGCGTGACGCAAGGCGCCTCCCTGGCCGAGGTCAGCGGCCTGTCGACCGTCTGGCTCAACGCCGCCATCCCCGAAGCCCTCGCCGGACAGCTGCGGGTCGGACAGTCCGTGGAGGCGACCCTGTCGGCCTTCCCGTCCGAACGCTTCACCGGTCGCCTGACCGCCCTGCTGCCGGAGGTGTCGGGCGACAGCCGCACCCTCACGGGCCGTATCGAATTGGCGAACCGGGGCGGGCGTCTGCGGCCGGGCATGTTCGGCCGGGTGGTTTTCGGCGGGGCGACCACGCCTGCGCTTCTGGTGCCGACCGAGGCGGTCATTCGCACCGGTCAGCGCGACATTGTCATGCTGGCCTTGCCCGAGGGGCGCTATCAGCCGGCCCAGGTCCGGGTCGGGCGAGAGGGCGGCGGCCAGACGGAAATCCTGGCGGGTCTGAGCGTCGGAGAGCGGGTCATCGCCTCCGGCCAGTTCCTGATCGATTCCGAGGCCAGCCTGTCGGGCGTGGAGGCGCGGCCCATCGACGGCGCCGCGCTCCCGGCAAATGGGACGGCGAAGATGGAGCCGGGCCGATGATCGCGGGCGTCATCAGAGCCTCGGTCAAGGGGCGGGTCTTCGTCCTGATGGCGGCGCTGGCCCTGCTGGTCGCGGGGCTCTGGGCGGTCAGGAACACCTCGGTCGACGCCTTGCCGGACCTGTCGGACGTCCAGGTCATCATCCGCACCAGCTACCCCGGCCAGGCTCCGCAGATCGTCGAGAACCAGGTCACCTATCCCCTGGCGACCACCATGCTGTCGGTGCCGGGCGCCAGGACCGTGCGCGGCTATTCCTTCTTCGGCGACAGCTACGTCTATGTCTTGTTCGAGGACGGAACCGACCTCTACTGGGCCCGGTCGCGGGTGCTGGAATACCTCAGCCAGGTTCAGTCCAGGCTCCCCGACAGCGCTCGGCCGGCGCTGGGGCCCGACGCCACCGGCGTCGGCTGGATTTATGAGTACGCCCTGATCGACCGGACCGGGCGTCACGACCTGGCGCAGTTGCGCAGCCTGCAGGACTGGTTCCTGCGCTATGAGCTCAAGACCGTGCCGGGGGTGGCCGAGGTCGCGGCCATCGGCGGCATGGTGCGGCAGTATCAGGTCGTTCTGGACCCGATCAAACTGGCCGCTTACGGCGTCATGCACCAGCAGGCGGTCGAGGCCGTCCAGCGCGCCAACGCCGAAACGGGCGGCTCGGTGCTGGAGATGGCCGAGGCCGAATACATGGTCCGGGCCAACGGCTATCTGACCGATCTGGACGACTTCCGCGCCATACCGATCCGCACCGCCGCCGGCGGCGCGCCCGTGACCCTGGGCGATGTGGCGACGATCCAGATCGGCCCGGAGATGCGACGCAGCATCGCCGAACTGAACGGCGAGGGCGAGGTGGCCGGCGGGGTGGTGGTGCTGCGCTCGGGCGAGAACGCACGGGCCACCATCCAGGCCGTGCGCGACAAGCTCCAGACCCTGAAGGCGGGCCTGCCGCCGGGCGTGGAAGTGGTCACGACCTACGACCGTTCTCAACTGATCGACCGCGCCGTCTCCAATCTCAGCCGCAAGCTGATCGAGGAGTTCATCATCGTCGCGCTCGTCTGCGGCCTGTTCCTGTGGCACGCGCGTTCGGCGCTCGTCGCCATCCTGACCCTGCCGCTGGGGGTGCTGGCGGCCTTTCTGCTGATGCACGCCCAGGGGGTGAACGCCAACATCATGTCGCTGGGCGGGATCGCCATCGCCATCGGGGCCATGGTCGACGGGGCGATCGTCATGATCGAGAACGCCCACAAACATATCGAGCGATGGGAGCACGACCATCCGGACCAGAAGCTGACCGGCGAGGCGCGCTGGACGGTCATCACCGAGGCGGCGGCCGAGGTCGGTCCGGCGCTGTTCCTCAGCCTCGTGATCATCACCCTGTCCTTCGTGCCGGTCTTTACGCTCCAGGCGCAGGAGGGGCGGCTGTTCGCGCCGCTTGCCTTCACCAAGAGCTACGCCATGGCGGCGGCGGCCATCCTGTCGGTCACCCTGGTTCCCGTGCTGATGGGCTATCTGATCCGGGGGCGAATCCCCGCCGAGCAGAGCAATCCGCTCAATCGCTGGTTGACGCGCGCCTATCGTCATCCGCTGGACTGGGTTCTGAAGCGGCCGAGGACCACCCTGGCCATCGCGGCCCTGGCCTTCGCCACCACCGCCTGGCCCCTGAGCCAGCTGGGCGGGGAGTTCATGCCCCCCATGGACGAGGGCGACCTGCTGTATATGCCCTCGGCCCTGCCGGGCCTGTCGACCGCCAAGGCCGCCGAACTTTTGCAGCAGACGGACCGGATGATCCGTTCCGTGCCCGAGGTCGCGACCGTGTTCGGCAAGGCGGGGCGGGCCGAGACGGCGACTGATGCTGCGCCGCTGGAGATGTTCGAGACCACGATCCAGTTCAAGCCGCGCGATCAGTGGCGGCCGGGCATGACGCCGGAGAAACTGGTCGAGGAGCTGGACCGCGTCGTGCGGGCGCCGGGCCTGGCCAATCTCTGGGTGTCTCCGATCCGCAACCGCATCGACATGCTGGCGACCGGGATCAAGAGCCCGATCGGGGTCAAGGTCTCCGGGGCCGACCTTGCCGAGATCGACCGTATCGGCGGCGAGGTGGCGAAGGTCGCCCAGACCGTGCCGGGGGTGACTTCGGCCCTGGCCGAGCGTCTGACCGGCGGGCGCTATGTCGATGTCGACATCGATCGGCAGGCGGCGGGCCGATACGGGCTGAACATCGCCGACGTTCAGTCGATCGTGTCCGGCGCCATCGGCGGCGAGACGATCGGCCAGACGGTCGAAGGCCTGGCCCGCTATCCGATCAATGTGCGCTACCCGCGCGAACTGCGCGACGATCTCGAGCAACTGAGAGCGCTGCCGATCCTGACGCCGTCAGGCCAGCAGATCACCCTGGGCACAGTGGCGAAACTCGAGATCGCCGACGGACCGCCCATGCTGAAGTCCGAGAACGGCCGCCCCTCGACCTGGGTCTATGTCGATGTGCGGGGGCGCGACCTGGCCTCCGTCGTCGCCGATCTGAAAAGAGCTGTGGCCCGGGACGTGCGTCTGAACCCGGGTGTCACAATCGCCTATTCGGGACAGTACGAATATCTGGAGCGGGCGGCGAACCGCCTCAAGATCGTGGCCCCTGCCACGCTCGTGATCATCTTCATCCTGCTGTATCTGACCTTCGGTCGTTTCGACGAGGCGCTGCTGATCATGGCCTCCTTGCCCTTCGCCCTGACCGGCGGAATCTGGATGCTCTACCTGCTGGGCTATCACCAGTCGGTGGCGACCGGCGTCGGCTTCATCGCCCTGGCCGGCCTTTCTGCCGAGTTCGGCGTGGTCATGCTGATCTACCTCAAGCAGGCGCTGAGGGATCGGGGGCCGAGCCCCGATCGCAATCAGGTGGAGGCGGCGGTCCGGGAGGGAGCCTTGCTTCGGGTGAGACCCAAGGCCATGACGGTCGCCGTCATCATCGCCGGCCTGTTGCCGATCCTGATCGGTCACGGCGCCGGATCGGAAATCATGAGCCGCATCGCCGCGCCGGTCATCGGCGGCATGCTGACCGCGCCCCTGCTGTCCATGCTGGTGATCCCGGCCGGATACCTCCTGCTTCGCCGTCGAAAGCTTCCATCCCCCACGTTCAACCCTGGAGAACCCAAATGAAACACGCCCTCATTCTCTCGGCCGGCCTGGCCGTCAGCCTCGCAGCCTGCAACCAGAAAACGGAACCCGCGCCGGTCGAGGCGCCGGCCGCCGCTCCGGCGACCGCCGGCGACATGGCCGCCACGCCCATGGCGCCGGCCGAAACCGTCAAGTCGGGCGTCGGAACGGGCGTGATCACCAAGGTCGATGCGACGACGGGCTCGGTCACGATCGATCACGGTCCGATCCCGGGCGTCGACTGGCCCGCCATGACCATGAGCTTCAAGGCGGCCCCGGCCGTGATGGAGAAGGCCAAGGTCGGCGAGCGCGTCCAGTTCGATGTGACCGTGCGCGGTCGCGAATCCGAAGTGACCGCGATCCGGCCCGAATAGGCCGATCATCCCGACGAGGCGGGGATCGGCGCAGGCCGATGTCGAGGCCGTTCTGCGTCCCGACCAGGCATAAAGAGAGGCTCCGCCGCACAATCGGCGGGGCCTTTGCCTTGTTAGCGACGAACCGGGTTCGCGCCTTCGAAGGTCATGAAAGGGGCGGGGGCGCCGCTGCCGAAGCGCATGACGCCGTAGGTTCGGGGGCGTAGCCGGGCGCCTCCATGCCGCGCGAGGCGCCGAACAGGCGCCGAAAAGGCTGAAAACTCGCCGCGCGCCCTCTGGGGGCGCGCGGCCTTTTCGCGGAACCACATAGTTGCGAAAGGAGCTTGAGTTTCGGCGTCACGAAACGAGCCCATAGGCAGGGAGCAATGATGCTGGACCTACTCGTGACGACACGATCGCACGTCGTTTTCACCTTCCCCTACTGTATCGGACACTCGGCTTCGAAACACGCAGGTCGCTCGCGCCGAGATATTTGGCGCGGGACGGTTTCAGTTTTCGCCATCTTTGACTCGCGCTCGGCCCTTTTGAAGGCGCAGGGTCAACGGCCGCTTTCGTCACGACCCACTGCAGCCTCGAAGGTCAAAGACGCGTTGTTGGTGACGAAGCGTCCACCCCTCTCCGTCGGTGCATCCAGCGTCGCGGCGACCAACATGACAGGACCGGTTACGCCGTCCGGAATCCGTCGCCGGCCCTCTGCGTCGGTTTGAACCGCGCGCCTTTCGTCCTGTCCAAACCTGATCGTGACGGGTTGCGCCGGTATTGGATGCCCATTTCTGACCAGTTGGAAGGTCGCAGGACTATTCTGGCCAGCCACGAACTCGGGGAGAAACTCGACCTCTAGCCCCGTCGCTCCCCCCGCCGTCGGAGTGCAGGTCTGGAAGCAGACGAGCGTCTTGGCCAGCCGGCGCGATCTCACTTCAAGCGGCGCGCCTTCAGGCAGCAGTCGGCGCACTGTCGCTACATCCTCGGCCTTGAAGGGGTGCTCCTCCAGATAGGTGTCGACCTGGTCAGGCCGCCAGGTGGATTCGCCCCAGATCGTCAGAAGCGTCACGGTCGCCATCCCCTGGGCGTCACTGGACACCGCCAGGCGCAGGGACTTGGCTTGGGCCCCGACGGTTACGGCCGCCGGACGACCATCGACCACCGCCCGGACCTCGGCGACGCGGCTGCGGGGCGAACCCACGTTGAGGGCAGGGAAGTCCGACGACGAGGTTGCGTGGACAATGAGCGGGTGTCCCATCGGCCCGACGAAACGCTCCGGCGCCAGGAAGAAGTCGTGGGCGGCGGCCGCCCCGGCGAACAGGCTCAGGCCCGAGACCATAGCCACCATCAGATTCGTTCTCATGTCGTGCATTCTTCTCTTGATCTGTTGTTTCGCCGGTGTCTGCGCCGGCCGATATCGTTTGAGTGTCTTGGCGCCCCCTAGCCTTGCAGTGGCTTGGGGGCGCCTTCAGCGGGCCTAGAAGCGCGCGGTCAGTCCGAGGTAATATCGGCGACCGATCAGGTCGTAGCTCGAGGGATCGGTGTTGGCGGCGATCGCGGGTGCATAGACCGGTGGTTGTTCGTCTGTCAGATTGTTGACGCCAGCCCGCAGCGAGACGACTTCGTTCACTTTGAAACCGGCATTGAGGTCGATGTAGTGGATGGCGTCGACAACCTGGCTTCGGTTGTTGAAATTCTCGACTGATCCTTGGTAGCGCCACCGCAGGCCGACGTTCCACGGGTCCTGACTCCAGTTCAGCGTGGAAAGGACCTTCCACTCGGGCAGGGTCAGGCCGAAGCTGTTTGAGATCGTGCCTTTGCGATCCGTGAAGGCGCCGCCCGGAATGTCCTGCCGTTCCCATTTCAGGAGCTTCGTACCGGTGACGTTCAGGGCCAGGCTTCCCCAATCCGGGGCGCCGAGATCAACCAGGTCGATTCGCCAATCGACTTGGAAGTCGATGCCCTTGGTCTCCAGCGTGCCGAGGTTGGCGTTGGTCTCGAAGGTGTTGGTGATCTGTCCCGAGTTCGGATCTCGGCTGAACATGCGGCAGAAGATGTTGTTCGGATCGTAGGTCGGATTGGACGCGCCGTCCTGATTGTAGCAGCGACGCAGTTGTTCAGTCGTCGATACCGTGCCGACCACCTTCTCGATCGTGATATCGTAGTAGTCGATAGATCCGGACACCCGGCTGAGCCACGGGGCCGCAAACGGCGACTGCCAGGTGGCGCCCACGGTGAAGGAATCTGCGGTCTCCTCCTCCAGCATCGGGTTGCCCCCGGTGACCCCAGAGACCTGAGAGTTGGAGAAGGTGTAGGAATCGATCACCTGAGTCGGGACATTCTGCGCCAGGCACAGGGTTCGCACCGCATTGGCGTTTGCCGCGCCCGGCGTGCGATACGCGCCGCGAATATCGCAGGGATCCCCGGAGAACTGGCGCGCGCCGGTCGAGGAAACCGGCACCCCGATCGACGGGAAGCTCAGATTCTGCGCTGCGAACAGCTCGCCGATAGAGGGCGCGCGGACCGCGCGCTGAACGCCGCCGCGGAAGCGTAGCCCGTTGAGCGCTTCCCAGCTGAGATCGGCCTTGTAGGATCCGACCCTTCCGATCGTTTCGTAGTCCGAGACGCGGTAGCCGAGATTTGTCTCCAGACTGCGCACAAACGGCAGATTGCTAAGCAACGGGATCAGGACCTCGCCGTAGAGCTCCGACACTTGATCCGACCCCGATAGCGGCTGGCCGGAGTTGCCGGCCAGCTCAGGCCCGGTGACGCCGTTGAGGGTGAATGTGCTGAGCAGCAGGTTATCGGGCGAAAAGTTGTAGTTCTGCTCGCGGTAGGCTGCGCCGACGGCCGCGCGGACCTCGCCGGCGGGCAGGGTGAACAGGCCGCCTTGCAGGTTCAGTTCAGCGACGCTCTGGTCGTTCGTGGTCACATTTTTGGCCACCCGGCCGACATAGGCGATGCACGCCGCGCTCATTGGGTTGACGCCGAAGGGATTGAAACCGCCGGCGCAGATCGACGCCCCGCCGTCGGGGGCGTCCAGGAGCCGCTGCAGCGCCGAGCGAGCGAGGTAGCCGGTGTAGACGGTGCCGTTGTTCACTCGGCCATAGGAAACATAGGCGTCGTAGGTCCAGTCGCGGAGGCCGACGAGGTCACCGCGTATGCCCGTGTTGATCTGATAGACGTTGTAGTCCTCGGACTGGCGTCGCGGGCCGAGTTCGTTGAAGCGCTTGTCGAGGCGGAAGCTTCCGGCCGGGTTCGGGCGGGAGTCCAGGACGCTGCGCAGCTCGGCGGGAATGAACGGGTTGGTCGATGGAATGCGGAACCCGGTGGTCGGTCCGGTGGCCGGGTTGGAGGCCAACTGATTGCCGGCTTCGTACTGGGAGAACAGGAAGTCGGCGTATAGCTCCACCGCAGAGTTGATCTCGTAGTCCGCCGCCGCATACACATTGTACCGCTTCTGCGGGATGATCATGTAATTGCGGTCGACGGTGCTGTAGGCGAAGTCCGTCTGCTGGAGCGGACCGGGCGTGCGGAAGCCTTCGTAATCGACGCCGCCTGGGCTGACGTAGTCGCGCGCGCCCCAATAGGTGAACAGGGTCCCATTGTTGTTGAAGCCGAAAGTGTCGCCCCGGGCGGCGCCGGGGACGGCGGCGTTGACAGCGGCGGCCGTCGGCAGGTTGGTGGCGTCGAACACGGTCGAGCCTAAGGGCGACGTGCCGGCAAAGCCCCCGATCAGCGAAAAGGCGCGACTGGCGTTGAGGACGGAGGCGCGGTTTGAATAGCTGGCCGACAACACCGCATGTCCGCGGCCATCGGCGATGTCGCCGCCCAGGGTCAGGCTGACCGCTTCGGTCGAGGCGTCGCCCCGGTCCGAGGATCCATACTGGGCGTCGAACTGCAGGCCTTCGAAGTTTCCATCGAGCAGGAAGTTGAGCACGCCGCCGACGGCGTCCGATCCATAGGTCGAAGAGGCGCCGCCAGTAATCGTCTCGATACTGGAGATGAGCGGCGTCGGCAGCAGATTGAGATCGACGACGGACGAAGCGTTGGACGGAACTATGCGGCGGCCATTCAGCAGCACCAAGGTGCGGGTCGAGCCCAGTCCGCGGAGCTGGACGTTCGCCTGGCCGGCCAGGTTCGGACTGTTCGACGCGGCGTTGCCCAGAGCGGTGAACTGCGGAAGATCGTTGATCAGACTTTCGATATTGACCGACCCCGTCGCCTTAAAGTCTTCCTGGGTCATGGTCACGATCGGGCTGTTGGCGCTGTAGTCTTGGCGCGCGATACGAGAGCCGGTGACGACGATTGTGTCTATTTCAACGGCAGCGTCTGACGATTGAGGAGCGGCCGGAGTTTGGATCTGGGCGGCGGCAGGCAAGGCCGGCAATGTGGCGGCGGCGATCACCAGGCCCGAAAGGACTGAAGACGTGACGAGCTGGCTTCTGAAAGAGATGTTGGCCAAAGGCTTTTTCCCGCTAATTTTTGGGCCGAAATGCGGCCCCCCCCTATTTCGACTTACGCAGCGCGGCGAGCTCCCCCCCTCGGCGCCGACACGATTTTTTTACAGGCCGCGCGAGATCTGCCCGTGCGAAAGCCGTGGTTCCCTCGAGTGCTGGAACGCAAGTGGCCGCGCCCTTTCGCGTGACGGTTTCCGGCCCGAATGCTTGCTGGAGGTGCTGGTCGAGGTGATCCGGGAGACGTTCGACGATGCGATTTCAACATGCCGCGCAGAGCCCTGGAGAAGGGTAGAATCCTCAAGGTCCTTCTTTACGGGTCATATGCGCGAAGCGACTGGGGCCACGACCTGGACGGCTGTTACTGCTCGGGCTTCGTCCTACTGGTCGTCGCCGACCACGAAGATCTACCTATGGCGCGTTCTGGCTCCACGCGACCAACCGAAACGATGCCGGGCGAAGGCGAAATCCGCGAGGTCGGCGAGGGCATCCAGTTTGATGGGACTGTGCGCGGTCGCGAACCCGAAGTGACTGCGATCCGGCCTGAGTAGGCCGGACATTCCGGTTGAGCGGGCGATCAAGCGCGTCTTTCACCTGGTCGAGGTCGATGGCTCAATTGCATCTAACCCTAAAGGCTCCCCCTGGAGAGGGCGCCGCAGGCGATGGTCTGGTCCGCGATGGGAGATACGAAAAGGCCCCGCCGGCTAGCCGGCGGGGCCATCTGTCATAGTGGAGCAGGGGTCTAGCGGACGGGCGTCGCGCCTTCGAAGGTCATGAAGCGGGCGGGCTGGCCCGCGCCGAAGCGCATGACGTCATAGCGTTCGGGGGCGTAGCCGGGCGCCTCCATGCCGGGCGAGCCGGTCGGCATGCCGCCGACGCCGATGCCGCGCGAGGCGCCGGGCGATTTCAGGAAGGCGTTGACGGCGGCGGCGGGGACGTGGCCCTCGATCACCTTGCCGTCGACGACGGCCGTATGGCAGCTCCAGAGGGCTTCCGGCACGCCCAGGCGGGCTTTCACCGGCGCCAGGTCGTCAGTGGGGACGACGCGGATCGTATAGCCGGCCTTGCGCATATGCTCGACCCAGCCGCCGCAGCAGCCGCAGGAATCGCTCTTGTAGACGGTCATGTCCGAGGCATGGGCCACGGTCGGCAGGCCGTTCAGCAGGAAGCCCGCGCCGCCGAGGATGGCGACGCCGGCGGCGAGGGAGGCGATCTTCAGCTTGTTCATGGTCAGGCGGCCTCGGCCGGATAGCCGGCGGCGTCAAGCGCGGTCAGCAGGGCCTGACGGTCGGCGCTGGTCGTCACCTCGACGCGGCGGGCCTCGATGTCGACGTTGATCTGGGCCGAGGCATCGACCGATTGAATGGCCTTCTCGACGCTGGCGACGCAGCCGCCGCAGCGGATCTTGGGGATGTTGAGGACCTGTAGGTCGGTAACCCCGGGAAGTTGGGCGGACATGGGCGAACCTTTCAACAATAGACGCCTGTCGGTTCTAATCCTTCCCCTCATGGGAAGGTCAACATCCGGAACCATGATTTTTTGTATGGGTTAGCTGAGAGGCCCTGAAGCGCCTGTGCTCAAGGGAAACCGAGTTTTGGAAATAGGGATACGCGCCGTGAACAAGGGTCAATACCGGTCATTCGGGATCGAACTGGTTCTCGATTTCATCGTCATGTACCTCGTCATGTATACGATGATCGCCACGCTGGATCATTTCTACCTCAACCTGAACAATGTCTACATGACCCTCATGATGGTCACGCCGATGGCGATCCTCATGCTCTGGTTCATGCGATCCATGTATCCGTCGCGTAAGCTGAATCTGGCGATCGTCGGTGGTGCTGCGGCGGTGTTCGTCCTGGCTTTCGTCGGCATGCGGACCCAGGCAGGGGTGGGCGACAAGGAATTCCTCCGCTCCATGATCCCCCACCATTCCGGCGCGATCCTCATGTGCGAGCAGGCCTCGATCCGCGACCCGGAAATCCTGGCCCTGTGCGACCGGATCGTCCGGGCGCAGGACGATGAGATCGCCCAGATGCAGGCCATCCTCAAGCGCCTCTAGGCGGCGTTCGACGAGGTTGGGTAGGCCGAGACGGCGACGCGTCTGAAGGGGGGCGTCGGACAGGCCTGGCGAGGTCTGGGTTCATCGGCGTCCTCACAGGGGGCGCCATGCGTCCTGAAGGCGCCGCCTTCTCCCCTTGTGTGGCGACCTGTCGCAAGGGATGCGGCGTCCGGGTGCGTAATACCCTGTGAAGCTCACGCCCAAGTCGTCGGTCGTGACGTTGGTTCAAAGAAGGATGATCCATCATATGTCGAGCATGGCTCTCGATCGCAGATCCCTGTTGCGGGGCGCCGCCGTCAGCGGCGGATTACTGGGCCTCTCCGGCCTGATGCCGGCCTGGGCCCAGACGGGTTCGCCGGGGCTGCGCGCCGATCTGCCGACGCTGACGGGGCCGAACATCGACCTGACGGTGGGCCATTCGAACTTCACCGTCGGCGGCCGCACCGGCCACGCGGTGACGGTCAACGGCCTGCTGCCCGCGCCCCTGCTGCGGATGCGCGAAGGGCAGAACGTGCGCCTGTCGGTGACCAATACCCTGGACGAGGACACTTCGATCCACTGGCACGGCCTGCTGCTGCCGTTCCAGATGGACGGCGTGCCGGGCGTCAGCTTCCCCGGCATCAAGCCGCGCGAGACCTTCGTCTATGAGTTCCCGCTCAAGCAGTCGGGCACCTATTGGTACCACAGCCATTCGGGGCTGCAGGAGGCGATCGGCCATTACGGCCCCCTCGTCATCGACCCGGCGGGCGTCGATCCGGTCGGTTATGACCGCGAGCACGTCCTGGTCCTGTCGGACTGGAGCTTCATGCATCCGCACCAGATCCTCGACAAGCTGAAGAAGAGCCCCGGCTATTTCAACATGCAGAAGACCACGCTGGCGGGCCTGCTGGACGGGTCGGACGGCATGGATCTGGCGGAGCGCCGGATGTGGGGCGGGATGCGCATGGACCCGCGCGACATCCTCGATGTCAACGGCACCACCTATACCTATCTGATCAACGGCCACGGCCCACAGGAGAACTGGACCGGCCTGTTCCGCCCCGGCGAGCGGGTGCGCCTACGCGTCATCAACGCCTCGGCCATGTCGATCTTCAACGTCCGCATTCCGGGTCTGGCCATGACCGTGGTGCAGGCCGACGGCGAGCACGTCCGCCCGGTCGAGGTGGACGAATTCCAGATCTCGGTCGCCGAGACCTATGACGTCATCGTTCGCCCGACCGAGGACCGGGCCTACACCATCGTGTCCGAAGCCATCGACCGTTCGGGCATGGGCCGTGCGACCCTGGCCCCGCGGCTGGGCATGACGGCCGAGGTGCCGCCGCTGCGCAAGGTGCCGAACCTGACCATGGCCGATATGGGCATGGGGGGCATGGATCACGGCTCGATGGCCGGGATGGATCATTCGGCGCACGGAGCCGCGGGGGGCGCTGCCGCCGGGGCCGCAGCCGCCGCGCCGATGGACCACGGCGCCATGAGCATGCGCGACCCCAACAACGCTCCCGCCGACATGGCGGTCGGCGTCGGGGTGGACGCCATCGCGCCCGCGCCCGCCAACCGTCTGGGCGAGCGGCCGCAAGGCCTTCAGGACGTCGATCACCGGGTGCTGGTCTATACCGACCTGCGCTCGCTGACGCCGAATACGGACACCCGCGCGCCGTCGCGTTCGATGGAAATCCATCTGACCGGCAATATGGAACGGTTCATGTGGGGCTTTGACGGGCGCAAGTTCTCGGAGCTGGTCGAGCCGATCCGCTTCGAGCTGAACGAGCGGGTCCGCGTCACCCTGGTCAACGACACCATGATGGCCCACCCGATCCACCTGCACGGCCACTTCTTCGAGCTGGTCAACGGTCACGACGGCTATCAGCCGCTGAAGCACACGGTCAATGTGGCGCCGGGGGGCAAGGTCACCTTCGACCTGACCGCCAATGCGCCGGGCGACTGGGCCTTCCACTGTCACCTGCTGATGCACATGCATGCGGGGATGTTCAACGTCGTCACGGTTCGTCCGCTGGAAGGAGCCGCCCGATGAGCCGCGCCCTGTTCGCCGCTGTCGCGGTCCTGCCCCTGATGCTGGCCGCCGGCGCCGCCGTCGCCCAGAGCCATGGGGGACATGCGGGCCACGGCGCCCAAGCTGCACCCGCCCGTCCGCCGCAAGCTCGCCCGACTCCTGCGTCCAAGCCCAAGCCGCGTGCCGCCGCCCCCAGACGCGCCACGCCGCCGGCCTCGGCTCAGGCGCCCGCCGCCGACCCTCATGCGGGTCACGACATGAGCTCCGCCCCGGCGGCTGCAGCCGACCCGCACGCTGGCCATGATATGAGCGGGATGCAGACGGCTCCGGCCACGGCGCCCGCTGCCGATCCTCATGCGGGTCACGACATGAGCGCCATGCAGACATCTCCGGCTCAGCCCGCCGTCTCCGATCCTCATGCGGGCCACGACATGAGCGCGGTTCCGCCGGCAGCAGACCCCCACGCCGGGCACGACATGTCGGCCATGGCGGGCGGCGCGCCCAACATCCCGACCAGCGTGGACGCTGTCGGGGGGCGGATGGTCGAGACGCCGCCGCCGGCTGCGGCTCGCGCCGCGCCCGCCCATGCGGCGGACCTGTTGTTCGACCCGGTCGTCATGGCGGCGTCGCGCAAGCAACTGCTGGTCGAGAACGGCGACATCCGCTCGACCGCCGTGTTGATCGACTCCATCGAGGCCAGCTTCGGCGACGGCGAGGAAACCTACAGCTGGAACGCCCAGGGCTGGACCGGCGGCGACATCAACCGCTTCTGGTGGAAGACCGAGGGCGAGGGCGAGTTCGGCGGCAAGCTGCACGAGGCCGAGGTCCAGGCCCTCTACAGCCGCGCCATCGCGCCCTTCTGGGATGTTCAGGCCGGCGTGCGTCAGGACTTCCGCCCCGATGGCGACGACACGACCCATCTGACGGTCGGCATCCAGGGTGTCGCTCCCTACTGGTTTGAGATGAGCGCCGCCGCCTTCCTGTCGACCGAAGGCGATCTGACTGCCCGCGCCGAGGCCGAATACGACCAGCGCCTCACCCAGAAATGGATCTTGCAGCCGGCCATCGAAGTAGCGATGTCGGCCAGCGATATTCCCGAACTGGAGATCGGCTCGGGCCTCACCTCGATCACGGCGGGCCTTCGCCTGCGCTACGAAATCCGCAAGGAGTTCGCCCCCTACATCGGGGTCGAGTGGAGCCGCTCGCTGGGCGACACCGCCGACTACGCCAAGGCGCGCGGCGGCGAGGCGGACGACATGCGTCTGGTCGTCGGGATCAAGGCCTGGTTCTAACGGCCGTCGGGCGATCTCCTGGTGGTCAGCCTGCGCAAAGGGCATCTGAAGGGCCGGTCGCCGCGCCGGCCCTTCAGTGCGGTCGGCGCGGGACCGGAACGGCTTTGCTCCGGGCCGGTCGTTCGCCTAGCGCCGTGTGACATGGCGGCGCGCCGAGACCTTCGGGCCGTCGTCGTGGGCCACCAGCAGGGCTGGAGAGGCGCAAGGACCCAATTCGGCAGGCAGACGGGCTGCTATCAGCCTGGGGCAGCCGTCGGTTCGGCCGAGCGAGACCTGTTGGACGTTATCGCGTGGTTGCCCGATGCCTCGTTCCCCAACATGATCGTACGGACCAGGACCTGCGTCGCGCTCAGCCTCGGCTTGTCTCAGATGCTGGCCAGCGCTGCGATCTGAGAACCTTGGCGCCCTTCGCCTGGCGAACTGAACCATGGACGCCGGCGTTCGTTCAGACGACGGCCAATCACGGTCGCCGCCGCCGCGGTCCGGGCGTCACGTTCGGTGGACAGGTGGCTTGATCCAAAGGATTTGCCTCCATGTTCAACGTCACTGAATGCTCCGTCAGGCGGACGGCCATCGCCTTGTCGATCCTTTCCCTGCTCGGCGCCTCCGGGTGTTCCTCCATGGGGGCCGACTCCGGTATGGGGATGAAGGATCCCCCTATGGCCAGCATGAGCATGCCACGCGCAGCCCAGGGCGAGGGCATGATGGGCCAGGATCATGCGATGCCGCCGGGGATGAATATGCCTCGGACACCCTTTTCTGAGGCCGAGATGGGCATGCACCGAGCCATGATGATGGCGACCGATGTGAACACCCAGCGGACCTGGGCCCGGAAGATGATCGCCCACCACCGAGGGGCAATCGCAATGTCGCAGGCTCTGCTGGGAAGCGATGCGACAGACACTGAAATTCGTCGCATGGCGCAGGCCGTCATTGATACGCAGACACGTGAAGTCGCGGCGCTCGAATCCTGGCTTGAGCGCCACCCCGGCTGATCGTTCTAGGGCGGGACGGCGGAGCCCCGACATGCTCCGCCCGTCGCCGTCCGACGTCCCTTGGAGGTTCGGGTTGGAACTTGAGCAGAGGCAGATGATGATGGATGAGCGGTCCCTGCTGACCTCGATGCTCATGCGGGCCTCGCTACCGCGGGACCCCGACCGTGTAGCCGGAGACCTGCTGCATCGCTTCGGAGTGCTGGCGGCGGTGGTCGCCGCAGACCCTTCGGAGCTGCCCGTACGCCGGGCAAAGCCGGCGAGGGTCGCAGGACCGTCGCCGGTTCCTACTCTGGGTCAAGCGCCTCTAGGCCCGGTCGCATCGCCTGAATGGTAGTTGGTCAGGATCGGGGCGCGCGGCTGCGTGGTCTATGGCCTCGACGCGAAAAACCACGCAGCTCCACGCCAAGGTCAGGCCTTCGATGACCTTGTCGGACGGCGCCTCGAAATCGACGGTCGCGAAAGCGTCGTTCATCCACGCCAGAATTTCGCGCGCGAGGTGCGCGCGCAGGCTGAGGGTCGTCGCGTCTTCAGTCATGGAAAGCCCCCGCTTTTCCGCTGCGCCTACGTGAGGTTGCGGGCGGTGAGGGTCTTCTAGCGAGGGTAGCGGTCCGTTGTCCAGAAGAACGACGTTCGTCTAGCTGGGCGGGTGAGGCACTCAGAACCTCAGGCTCCCGCCTCCCGACAAAGGAGGAGGAAGGGCGGCCAGGGGCGCTCCGATCGGGAGCGCCAGAACGGAGGTCGCCATGTCGACCCGCCCAGCCGCCGTCCTTCATCGCCAGTCCGAAGCCCCGTCCGAGGATGCGGATTTCGTCCTTCTGGCGTCGATCTTCGCGCGCGTCCTGTCCCCGCAGGCCGGCCGCACCGCAGCCGAGGAAATGATCGAAACCTTCCATGGGCTGGCCGGCGTCGCCGCGGCCGATGAGGCGGCGCTGCTTCGCGCGGGGCTCGACCAAGCCTGCGTAGCGGAACTGGTCCGAATACGCGCCATGGCCTTGGCCATGATGCGCGCCCAGGCTTGCGCCCGTCCGGTCCTGTCTTCCTGGACGGCCCTGACCGCCTACCTCAGGGCGGCGCTGGCCCATGCGCCGCGCGAACAGTTTCGCACCCTATACCTAGATAAGCGCAACATCCTGATGCGCGAGGAGCACCGCGCCGAGGGCACGACTGATCATGCCCCGGTTTACGTCAGGGAGGTTGTCAGGCGGGCGCTTGAGTTGTCGGCTTCCGCGATAATCCTCGTCCACAATCATCCCTCCGGGGATCCGACGCCTTCGCGTCCGGACATCGACATGACGCGACGGATCGTCGACGCCGCCAAGGTCTTCGACATCCAGGTCCACGACCATGTGATCGTCGGCCGGGAAGGGACCAAGAGCTTTCGCGCCCTCGGTTTGATGTGAGGCGGCCGTGACCCACATCCTGACCCTTCGCGACATCGTCGCCGCCGTGGGGGGCGATCTCCATAACGGGGGCCGCAGCGCCAATGTGCCGGCGCCTGGCCATAGCGCGGCGGATCGCTCCGTCTCCCTCCTGCTCGACGGCGACAGGCTCGTGATCCATGGCTTCGGGTCCGCGGACTGGCGCGACGTGCGCGCCCATCTTCGCGATCTGGGGCTGGTCGACGCCGGGGGCCGCCTGACCGGTACGGCGGCGGCTTCCTGGCCTGGCCCGACCGCCTCGCCAAGGCCGTCGCCTCGCAGCCGGATCGCCGTCGCCCAGGCGCTCTGGGCCGAGGCCCTGCCGTTAGCGGCCGGCGATCTCTGCTTCCGGTACTTTCGGCTTCGCGGTGTTCGCCTCCGGTTCTCCCCTGACGATCTGCGTCGCCATCCGGCCGCGCCTATTTCGGTGTTTCGCCAGACCGGCGTGACCTGTCCGGCCCTGATCGCGGCGATCCGTGCCCCTGACGGTGCGATCAGCGCCGTGGAGATCGCCTACCTTGATCCCGACGGCCAAACGGCCCGTCGTCTTCAGCTTCCCCGCAAAACAGTCGGGTCGGCACCGGCCGGCGTGGCGGTGCGCCTCTCGCCGCCGGATGCGGAAATGGTCGTCGCCGAAGGCGTGGCGACGACCCTCTCGGCCATGGCGCGCTTCGACCTCCCCGGCTGGGCCCTGCTGTCGGCTGGAAACCTGGCGCGCTGGACGCCGCCCGCCGGGGTTCGTCGCGTCATCATTGCGGGTGATCGAGGCCCGGCCGGGGAGGCTGCGGCCGCAGAACTGTGCGCGCGCCTTCGGGCCGAGGGGACGGCGGCCGAGGTTCGCCTGCCGCCAGCCCCGTTCGGCGACTGGAACGAGGTCGAGGCCGCCGTCAGGGAGGAGGAGGAAGGGCGGGATGGGGCGCCGGCAGGGCGGGGGTAGGCCCCGCCGACCGGCGGGAGAAGACCCATGACCCGTTCCGCTTTAAAAGCCGTCGCCGCAACAGCCCCCGCAATTAGAACCCGGGCGTCAGCGCCCTCCGCGCCGACGCGCAGCCAGGCCGTCGTGCGCCTTGGCGATCTCGACATCGCCCCCGAGAACCTTCGTCATGGCGAGACGCCCGACGACGACATCCCGCAACTGGCGGACACCATCGCCGCCGCCGGCATCCTCCAGTTCCCAACCGTGCGACCGGGCCGGGACGATGAAGCCGCCTTTATGGTGCTCGACGGGCGCCGACGCCTCCTGGCCCTGCGGCTCCTGCGCGATGGCGGCTTCATCGACGACGACCATCCGGTTGAGGTCTTCGTCGAGACCGACAGGGCTCGCCAAGCCGCGGCGGTCGTCCTGACCAATACGGCCGCGCCGGTCCATGTCGCCGATATCATCGCGGCCATCGGCCGGATGCTGAAGGAGCGGTTGGGCGTGAAGGTCATCGCTCGCGCCCTGGGCTATGGCGAGGTCGAGATCCGCCGTCTGGCGGCGCTTTCCGCTTTGCCCTCGGTCGCCCTGGAGGCGCTGAAGTCCGGCCGCATCACCCTGCGCCAGGCCAGGCTCCTGGCCCGACTGAAGGACGCGGTCGCCCAGGCGGAGCTGGCTCAGGCCGTACTGGACGGGCAGGGCCTACAGGAGTGGCGGATCCAGGAACAGCTGGGCGAGGGGCGCGTCACCAACCGCGATCCCCGCTGCGGGCTCGTCACGCCTGAACACTATGCGGCGGAGGGCGGGCGGACTGAGGCGGACCTGTTCGGGGAACTGCCGTCGGTCCTGCTCGACCCAGAAGCCCTGACGCGCGCCTGGCTCAAACGCGCGGCGGAGGTCGCGGCGCCGCTGGAGGCGGAAGGGCTGACCGTCCACCTCTGTGCGGGCGACGACGGGCCGGATATTCCCGACGACCTGGAGCAGCTCTACTACGCCTACGGTGGTCTTTCGGATGCCGCGACCATTGTCTACCGCGCGGCCCGCGACCGGGCCCAGACGGCGGCTGGGGCCATTGAAGCGGTCGAACCCGGGACGCGGGAAGACGAGGCGGCCGAGAGACGGGCGACCTATGTGCGGGCGCGCATCGCTCAGGACCAGGCGGGCGCCGGACAGCGTCTGGCCACGGTCCTGGTGCTCCGTCCCTCGCTGCGAACCGGCGTCGAAATCGAATGCTACGGACTGGTGGAGGCGGCGGACGAACCTGAACGGTCCGAGGAGAGCGAGGCCGACGCGAGCGAGGCCGCGACGGAAGGCCGGCCGCGGCACGCAGCGCGCGCCGCCTATGCGCCGCCGCAGGCCGAGGCCCCGGAGCCGGAGGTCGACGGGGTCAGCCATGTCCTCCATGCGACCCGCACGGACATGGCGACGCGGGGCCTGATCCGCGCCTTGGCGGAGGCGCCGGAGGTCGCGCTGACGGCCCTCGTCGCGCGCCTGTTCGGGGCCATGGCGCTCTGGCCGCCGGTCGGACGGTCGGAAGGCGCGCTGGCGATCAGCGCCTCGGCCTTTGGCCCGTCGGCCGGAAGGGTCGTCGAGGCCCTCGACGGCGTCGTGCGCGAACGCCTCGACGAGCGCCGTCGCGCCTGGGAGGCATCGGGCCTGACCTTGATCGCCTGGGTCCACGCCCTCGACCCGGCCGAGCGCATGGGTCTCCTGGCGGTACTGACGGCCCTTAGCCTCGACCTTCGCGAGGACCGGATCAGCCTGGTGCGGAAGGCGGCGAGGGCCGAGGCCGCCGAGCTCGCCGACCTCTGCGATGCGGACCTGTCCCGCTGGTGGACGCCGGACGCGCCCTATCTGCGCCCGCATTCCCGCGAGCAGCTGCTGACCATGCTCGAACGCATGGGGGCCGAGGCCGAGGCTCCTGCCCGCATGAAAAAGGGCGACCTGGTCGCCTGGACCGAGGACCAGGCGAGGGCGCGAAGCTGGGCCCCGGCCTGCCTGTCGTGGAGCCTGGCGCCGGAGGGCGTAGTCGACGCCTTTGATGCGGATGCCCCCGACGCGGAAGCGGACGCCCGACCTGACGACAGCGAGGCCGATACCCGGGAGGCCGGCGACCAGGCGGCCGATGCTGATGCGACATGGGGCGTCGGCGTCTTCGTGGTGACGCCGGCCGGGGAGGCGGCCCTGGTTGAAGTCGCCCCAGGCGAAGCGGCGACCGACGCGGCCTGACCGGAAAGCCGGTTTCGTCGGGTGCGCCCGGCGGAACCGTTCCGGAGGGAGGAAGGGATCAGGAGGGCGAGGCGGAACGGGAAGAAGGTCTTCCCGGCCTCTGGACCAAGGAGACTGAGATGCAAACCATGGTGTTCACCGGCCGGCTCGCGGCCGACCCCCAGATCAGCCCGGACTTCGCCAAGGCGGTGTTTCGGCTGCTTGAGAAGCGCGGCGTGGACGCGGGCGGCAAGGACCGCATCGTCGGGGTCAACTGCGTCAGCTGGGCCAAGGGCCTCAACGAGAAGGTCATCGCCCGCGCCCTGGCCAAGGGCTGCGAGGCCCTGGTCGTGGGGGCGTTTGTCGACACCGCCTACACGGCCAAGGACGGGACCGAGCGCGCCGCCAAGGAACTGGTGGTGAACCGGCTGACCGTCCTCGACTGGGCGGCTGACAGGGCTGCCCAACCTGATGCGGATGCCGTAGCGGACATAGCCGACGAAACCGTCGAGCCGGCGCGTCCGCGCAGGGGCCGCCGCGCGGCCGCCTGAACCACCACCCCTCATTTCAAGGAGACTGACCATGCAGACCCTCGTCATCGAAGGCTATCTGGCCGCCGACCCCTCCATCCTCTCGGCCCAGGGTTCCGGCCGCAAGCGCGCGAGCTTCCGCGTCCTCGAGACCACCCGCTATCGCCGCGCCGACGGCGAACCGGGCGAGCGAACGACCGGCTTCAACTGCATCTGCTTCAACGAGGCGACGGCGGAGAACTACATCGCCCCCTATGCCCGCAAGGGCAGCCGGGTCGTGATCCAGGGCCATGTCGAAAACGACAGCTGGACCGGCAAGGACGGTGTCGAACACTTCGACCTGCGGGTGGTGGTGGACGACATGCGATTGAAGAACCGGCGCACCCCCGTGTCGCGTGAGGCGGATGCGGGCGACGCCTATGTGTCGGATGCTGGAGGGCTCGCCTTGGACGACGACATCCCGTTCTGAATAGATCGACACCTGGCGATCCATAGGCCCGGCGCGAAGGCGCCGGGCCTTCTTCGTGTCGGGAGGAGGAGGAAGGGCGGGCGCGGGCGAGCCGATTGGGCTCGCTGACCGAGAGCGCCGCCATGACCTCCGCCATCTGGACTCCCGAGAATACCCAGCGACTGACCGCCCTCTGGAAGGAAGGCCGGACCGCCGCCTGGATCGCCCGCAAGCTGGGTCCCGGCGTCTCCCGCTGCGCCGTCCTGGGCAAGGTCTATCGCCTGGGCCTGGCGCGCGGCCCGGAGGCCCGGCGCGCGCGCCCTGCGGCGCCGCTCCCGACGAAGCGGCGTCGGGAGGAGATGCCTGCCTCGCGGCCGGCGGCACGTCCGTCCAGACCGCTGAAAGTCAGGGCGGGGGCCGCTCCCTCTCCGACGATGATCGCAACGCCGCCCGGCCCGACGACCACCATCCTGGCGGTCGGCTTCGGCCAGTGCCGCTGGCCGTACGGCCACGCGGGCGAGGCGGAGTTCGGCCTGTGCGGCCGTTCGGTCGCGCGCGGCGCCTTTTGCGCCGCCCATGCCGAGGTCGGCTATCAGAATCGGCCCTGTTCGACGGAGAGTCTGATGAGAATGGTCTGCTTCGACTGAGGTCAGCCGCAGTCCGCATTGCCACGGCCGAGGAGATGAAGCCGACGACGGCGTGGCCGTCGTCGCGGCGCAGGGAGGCCGCACACTTTCCGTGGCAATCGGCGCGACGGCGCCGAAAGGCGTCCTCGTCCGAAGAGGACGAGGACATGCCCCCACACAACGACTTCCCATCCTGACACGTCACCCCGGCCGTCAACGGCTTCGCCGTTTCCCTCCGCGGCCCTCGAGAGGAGGACCGCTGCGGTGACTGCCGGGGACCCCCACGTGGCCAGGGATGGGGTCGTTGCGCATGGGGCGCTTCGGCGTTTCAGAACTGGAATGACACCATGCACAGCTCGAACCCCGCCTTCAGCACGGCCTTCGCGCCGAGATCAGACTCCGCCTTCGACGACCTGGCTGCAGCGCTTGGCGACCAGCGACCGCAGGCCCCCGAGGAAGCCCTGGTCCAACTCGGGCGAGCGCTCATGACCGAACTGCTGGACGTGATCGCGGACACGGCGCTGGAGGACTTCCAGACGCTTCTCGGCGAAGCCCTGATCGGCGCCTTCCATTCGGCGGCCGGACGGATCGAACGGGACGCTGATCGGGCGCGCGATACGATGCGCCGGCTGGATCGCGACTTCGACGGATCGGAGGCTGCGGACGTGGAGCTTCAGGAGGCGACCGCCAAGGCCCGAGCGGGCGACGCGGCGACGCAGGCGGCCGAGCGAATCCGGGATGCAGCCTCCGACGCCTGGACGGTCGCCACCGGCGAGGTCTGGACCGCTTGGAGGGGAAGCCGCCGTGGCAGCTTCCTGACGGCGGCGCAGCTGGAAGCCAAACAGGCCATCCGCGCGGTTCGAGACCGGCGGGCGGGCGACGCCGCTCATAGAGGCGCGGTCGTGGCTTTCCGGGGCGCGCCATCGGCGGATGCGCAGGAGGATGCGGCCCGCATCTTCGACGGTCTGAACTGGGCTCTGGCGGAGTGGCCGGACATGGCGCTCGCAACGACCGGGGCGAAGGGGGCGGAGAAGCTGGCCATCCGATGGGCCCAGCAGAAGGGGGTGACGCTCATCCTCGCCCGCGCGGACTTCGACGCCCACGGCAAGGCCGCGCCCTTCAGAGCCAACGACGATCTGATCGCTCTGGAGCCGACCTGCTGCCTTACGCTCGCGCGGTCGCTGGACGAGGCGAAGGCAGCGGATGGACGTCCGTTCGGTCCGGCGCTCAACCTCGGGCAGAAGGCGATGGAACAGGGCGTTCGGCATCTGGCGGTTCGGTCGCGACCGCACTGAAGGCCATCAGCGCCACGACTTGAGAAAAGACCCGCTCGGCTTCGGCCGGGCGGGATTTTTTATGTCGTCCGGGGGCGACATCAGGCGGCGGGGAGACGGCAGAGGTCGGGGTGAACATCGTTTGCGGCGGTTTGATCAGGTGCGGGGGAAGTTGATGGCGATGTCTGGAAATCTGCAAAAGAGGGCTTAGGGCAAGATAAAAGGAGGAGATCGGCAGGTCCTGTTTCGGCTATATTCTCCATGACTTAGGCGGCGGATGAAGAGGCTCTGACGACTTGCGACAAGTCGCGGAATCTCGGGATCGCCGGAGGCAGTGGAGGGAGCTGTCGATGTTGGTGCGTGACCGCTTTGAAGAGCTTCTAACGGAGGCGCCGGACCCCGACGCCGATGGCTTGCGCGTCCAACTGCCGGGGAGGCTGAAACGCGACCAGTGCGATGTCCGCACCGCCATGTTCATTCGTCTGGCGGCGTCGCGAAACTTCGCTCTGGGGGACCGCGCCGGTGCGCTCAGGGCGGCGCAGAACCGGTCCGGCCGCGCCTTTCGGCTCGATGTTCGTCAGCGGGTGATCGTCAAGGCCATGGTCTCGCGCCATCTCGGGAAGGGCGCCGCCAGGACCGCCGCCCTGGCGGGGCATGTCGTCTATCTGGGGCGGCAGGGCGCCGGCGTCGAAGGCGACCGGGCCGAGTTCTTCGACCGCGAAATCGACAGCCTCGACGCCCGCGCCGCCGTACGGACCTGGGGCGGCGACCGGCACCACTTCCGCCTGATTATCTCGCCGGAGAACGGGGAGCAGATACGGGACCTGAGGGACTATGTGCGCGACGTCATGGGGAGGGTAGGGGCGGACCTTGGTCAGCCCAAACTGGCCTGGATCGCGACCTGTCACTACGACACCGACCAGCCGCACGCCCATGTCCTCGTGCGGGGGCGGCGGTCCGATGGCCGCGACCTTGTCATCCCCCGAGGCTACATCGGCTACGGACTACGCGCCCGCGCCCAGGAGGCGGCGCAGGAACGTCTGGGCGACCTGTCGCGCATGGATGCCGAGCGAAGGGTCTGGAAGGAGACCCAGGCCGATCGGTTCACGGCTCTGGATCGGCGGCTCCTTGCGGCGGTCGATGAGGAGGGGCGGGTCGACGACGGCGTGGGCGGGACCGACGCCTGGTCGGCGCTGAGGCGAGGGCGACTGCGGACCCTCGAGGGGCTGGGGCTGGCTAAGCGAGAGGGGCGGCGGTTTCGGCTTCGTCCAGATATGGAAGGGACGCTGCGGGAACTCGAAGTTCGGCGGGATATCATTCGGACGCTCAACCAGAGGCGTCTTGAGAGCGGGCGGGTCGCGCAGATCGCGCGACCGGGACGACTGTCGGGCGAGGTCGTCAAGGCGGGGGTGCATGATGAGCTGGGCGTGAGGCGCTTCGTCGTTGTGCGAGACGGTCAGGGTGTGGAGCAGTATGCTCGGCTCTCGGTCGGGGCGGAGGCGTTGGTTCCGGGGCAGCAGGTAGGGCTCGACGTCGGGCCGGCCGGCCTGGCGCGGGTGGTTTCTGGAAGGGCGCAGGGCGTTGATCTTGGGTGATCTCGCGCCGGTGCGTGTGACTGCTTCTGACTGAGGCCGTGTAAAAACGTGCTGAGCGACGGCGGGGCGGAGGTTGAGACGAAGCGCAGTACGCCTCGTGCTCAGGCCC
>MCHG01000077.1_pt1 | contig 71642 bp, 66 predicted proteins | sample 787351 | NCBI WGS metagenome assembly MCHG01 (sample SAMN05430296, study PRJNA330682) | permafrost metagenome | biome: Cold desert; feature: permafrost; material: soil; isolation source: enrichment culture inoculated with soil incubated with H2/CO2 at 20 degrees... ... | reverse complement strand
CGCCGCCTGCGTTTCTCTTTCCAGATCAACGATTTCAAAGACCACAACCGGTCAAACCGGCCAAACTGTTTAGCGCCGGTTCGCGGCGGAGGCGGTGTGTACCGCCTCAAGTTTTCCCTGTCAAGCAGTTCTTTTTAAAGAACTTTTTCAACACTCCCGAAGCCCGAAGACCCCAGCGGAGGCAGCTCTCTAAGGAAAGCCGATCTCCAAGTCAACCAGGCTTTTCAGCCTTTCTGCAAACCCGAAAACCGAAGCTTTCAAATCCGCCCCGCCCAGTCCGTTTCCGAACCCTGCGGCCCGCCCGTTTCCGAGCGAGCGGCGGATATACGGACCTCCCCTCGAGTCCACAAGCCCTGAATGACAGTTTCACGAACTATCTCAGAGAACCGGATTCTTTATCTGGCTCAGGCTGATTTTCCGGCCCTACCCTGCCGCTATGTAGGTGCGCAGGCTTTCGGCTTCCCGAGTAGCTTCGGCGATCTGGCATTTGACCACATCGCCGATGGAGACGACGCCTGCCAACCGCTTGTCTAGCAGCACAGGCAGGTGCCGGACGCGGCGATCCGTCATTCGGCCCATCAGCACAGCGACCGTTTCAGTGGGCTCGGCATAAATCACTTCGGCAGTCATATAGTGGGACACTGCAAGGGAGAGCGCGGCCACGCCATCACGAGCGATGGCCTGAACAATGTCCCGCTCCGAGAGAACCCCGACAACATCGTCTCCCCGGCAGACAATCAGGGCCCCCACCCGCTTGCGGTCCAGTTCGGCACAGGCCTCAATCAATGACGCATCAGGCGACAGGGTGAAGACCGCCTGTCCCTTGCCCTTGAGTATCTCGGCGACCAGCATGGCGGCTCCTTCCCTTCTATATAGAAAGACGACCGCGGACCGGCCGCTACTCGGACAGGATCGCTCAGTCGCCCCCGCGACGCAAATCCGCTCTCGGTCCGAACCAGCGCCCCAGCGGACCGACCGCCAAGATACCCACCAGGAAACCGAAGGCGTGAGCCTCCCAGGCAATGCTGGCCCCGCCCCCGCCTGGGGCCAGGCCGATCAGGCCAACCGCCAGATTGACCAGCATCCAGACCGCCGCCTGCTTCAGAACGGCGGGATGGAACAGCGGCAGTACACGGCCATGTCCCCACATGAGACGGGTCGCGGCGCCGATCAGGCCGAACACAGCTCCGGACGCGCCGACCAGATTGCTGGTGCTCCCGGGATGGCACAGGCCATAGCCGAACGCGGCGACGACGCCGCTCACGATATAGAGGGCGATGAAGGCCAGCGGCCCCATGCCGCGGGAGAGAAGACGCGCCACCGGCGTGCCGAATGCGAGCGCGCCGACGGCGTTCATGATCACATGCGCCCAACTGCCATGTAGCAGCATGGAGGTGAGCAGGCCCGTCCAGCGCCCCTCCCACAGGTCATTTGCCCGAAACGCCATCGACATGCCCTGATCCGGCAGCCTCTCCTGCAACCAGTAGAGCACGGGCATGGAGGCTGCGATCAGCACCGGCAAGAAGGGGGCGTTGAACATACGCTCGCGCTGAGGGGCGGCGGGATCGTCGACTGGACTTTGCATAACCCCTTGATGGGCAAAGACCGGTGCAATCTCAAGCCGATATTAAGACCCGCGTTCCTAACTGGCACGCGGGTTGCTTGGCGACCTGCATCGCCCTGCGGAGTCCCCTATGCCGTTTCAAAAACTGATCCTGACCGCCGCCGCCCTGGCCCTGCCTGTTCTGGCGGCCGACGCCGCCTCGGCGCAGTCGACCGGCTCGGCGGGCGCCGCCCAGTTCCAGGCGGGCTATGGCTCCTCGCGCTACACCACCGCCCAGAACTCCAGCGGATCGACCCGCGACGCCAACGGCAATCGTCTGATCGTCAACGGGATCATGCAGACCGGGGCCAGCGCCTACTCCAATTCCACCGGCGGTGCTTCAAACGGCTACGTCGGCGCCGGGTCGTCCAACAACGGGACAGCCATCGGCGGCGCGATCGCCACCGGCAACAGCCTGAACGTCGTGGTTCAAGGCAACCGGAACACGGTGATCGTCAACTCCACCCAGAACAACACCGGCAACATCACCGCCGGGACCGCCCTGAACGGGACCCTGAACTTCTAATGACAGCACTTCGCTTCCCTCCGCTGCGAGGCGCTGCCGTCATGGCCGCCGTCGCCAGCGTCCTGGCCGGTTGCGCCAGCACGAGCGCCGGTCCCTCGGGCCAGTACGCCTCGCCGATCGGCAATGCGCCGGTGACGTCCAACCCCACGCCCTACTCGACCGCGCTCTACTGCCTGGCCGACTATGCACGCCGCTATAACCTGCCGTCGCCGCGCATGGCCGTCGGTCGGATCAGCGACTATACGGGCTCCATCTCCTCCGATGGCGGACGCCAGATCACCCAGGGCGCCTCCCTGATGGCGAACACCGCCCTGGCCAAGGCCGGCGCGCGGATCGTCGAACGCTACGACACTTCGGTGTCCGAGTTGGAATTGCGCTACGCCAACAACAAGCTGATCGGCGACGACCAGCCGAACGGCGGGCCCCAGGACGCCGCCTACCGCCGCATTCTGGCCGGCCAAGTGCCCGGCTCGGACTTCTATGTCGTCGGCGGCATCACCGAGGTGAACTACAACATCCGCTCGGGCGGCATCGACATCGCCGGCGGCGAGGTCCAGCAAAACGGCGGCTCGGGCATGCTGACCGGCAAGGTCTTCGTCATGAACGTGGCGATCGACCTGCGCCTGGTCCAGACCACCACGCTCGAAGTCGTCGACGTCGTCTCATATCAGAAGCAGATCGTCGGGCGCGAGATCTCGGCGGGCGTGTTCGACTTCCTGAACGGCAACGTCTTCGACATCTCGGCCGGCACCAGCGGGCTCGAGCCGGTGCAACTGGCCGTCCGCGCTCTGGTGGAGCGCGCCACGGTCGAGTTCATGGCCAATCTCTATGGCGCGCCGGGCCCCGAGGTCTGCCTCAGCCCCGCCAATGATCCCCTGGGCGACTCTCCGGTCGGCCCTACCGGCGGCTACTACCCCGCCTATGCAAATACGGACACGAACAATGGTCAGACTCGCGCGGATCCGTCTCGCTGGCACGATCGCCGCGACGGCGATGTGCGCCGCGGCCGCTACTGAGGTCGCGGCCCAGGACCGCAGCCAGGTCCTGAACGAACAGCTCCAGCTCGGCGACGTCTTCGGCGGGCAAACGTTGAACGTCATCGACGTCAGCGGCCAGGTGACTGTGACCACCGACGCGCGCGGCAACCAGTTGGTCGGCGCTTCCAACGGGCGCAGCACTGACATTGACTCATCTCAGGACATGCGCGGCGACGTTTCGGCGTCGACCACGCTCACCCTGGATGGCGACACCAATGGACCGGTGACCAGCGCCACCGAGGCCCGCGGCAACTCACTGACGGGCGCGATCTATTATGGCCAGATGACGGTCGATGCGACCCAGGCGCTCAGCGGCGACGTCACCGCCACGACCAACCTGACAGGGACAGACGCTCGTCTCGTCGGCGGCGGACAGATTTCGGCAGGAGCCTTCGGCAACACGGTGGCCCTGGTCGGCGGCGGCTCCGGCGACCGCCGCGCCGCCCTGACCGGGCGCATCGATCAGACGGTCACCGGCGACGTCCGCGCGAGTAATCTGGCGTCGCCGCGTTTCGTCCGGGAGCCGGCCCAGTTTGTCAGCCAGGCCGTCGCCAATACGGTGCAGGGCACGACCGGCCCCAACGCCAGTCAGGAGCTGGACGTCCGTCAACGCTCATCGGGCGCTCTGGTCGAGGCCAGGACCGGCGTCTGGGCCGGCAACGGCTGGAACCTGGCGGCGCGCGCCCATGCCGGCGGCAACCAGGCGAACTTCTACAACCAGGGCGGCTCACTGGTCCCGACGACAGATCAGGCGAATAGCGCCCAAATCCGCAGCGACAGCGAACTCAGTAGCTATGACTTCGGCAAGGCGACGTCTTCCGCCACCGCTGTCGCCAACGACGTGACCATCGCCAACAACGACATCTATGTCGACATCGACAACACCCAGCTGAACACAGGCGGCGTCGAGGCGACCGCCTCCTTCACCGGACAAAAGGGCTATGACGCCTATGTCGGCGCCCAGGCGGCCGGCAATGCGATCACGGGCTACGGCGCTGCGCCAATCGTCCGCAACGTCCAGAGCAACAGCGGCGACGTCAGCGCCACCGCCACTACGACGATCAATGGCTCTGGCCGCCACGTCATCGCCGGCGCCAACGCCGTCGGCAACGCGGCGACCTTCTATGTCACCGGCACGGGCGGAAATTAACATTCGGTAACTTGAGGTAGTCAAGCCTCTTTGTCACTCTGAACGAACGTGCTTACGCCAATGCACGCGACCATCGACGTGCAGGGCAGCAGTCAGTCCCGGGGGCCGCCTGATCGCACGAGGTCCGGAGTCTGACTGAATGCGATCGCCTCGCCATCTGTTGCTGCTTGCCGCCTCGAGCCTCGCCCTCATGGGCGGGGCCGCCCTGCCCGCTGTCGCCCTGGCGCCGCCGCCGACAGCCGCTGCTCAGGACGCCCAGCCGTCCCAACCTTGGGCCCAAGCCGCCAGCGACATTCCAGCCGATACCGCTGTCCGTTTCGGCACCCTGCCCAACGGCATGCGCTACGCCATCATGAAGAACGCCACGCCGCCCGGGCAGGCGTCGCTGCGCCTTCGGATCGCGGCCGGCTCGCTGATGGAGAACGAGGATCAGCTGGGTCTGGCCCACTTCATGGAGCACATGGCCTTCAACGGTACGACCAACGTGCCCGAGAACGATCTGCTGCGTATCCTTGAGCGTCTGGGTCTGGCCTTCGGCGCCGACACCAATGCTTTCACCAGCTTCGACCAGACCGCCTATACGCTGGAGCTGCCGCGCACCAACGACGAGACCGTCGACACTTCGCTGCGGATCATGCGCGAGCAGGTCTCCGAAGCCCTGATGAAGGCCGAGGCCATCGACGAAGAGCGCGGCGTGATCGAGGGCGAAGAGCGCCTGCGCAACACCCCGGGGCTGCGGTCCACAAAGGCGCAGCTCGCTCTGCTGGCGCCGGGCCAGCGTCTGTCCAACCGTCTGCCGATCGGCGACCTGAGCATCATTCGCTCGGCTCCCCGCGAGCGCTTCGTGGAGTTCTATAACGCCTATTACCGTCCGGAACGCGCGACCATGATTGCGGTCGGCGACTTCGACGTCGATCAGATGGAAGCCAAGATCAAGGCGACCTTCTCTGACTGGAAGCCCAAGGCCGCCGACGGCCCGAATCCCGATCTGGGAAGCGTCGCCCCACGTTCGGCCGAGACCCGCATCCTGATCGAACCGGGCGTTCAGTCCTCGATCCAGCTGAACTGGATCCGCAATCCCGACCTGGACCCCGACACCTTCTCCGAGCGGCGAGACAAGTTCGTCCAGAGTCTGGGCCTGGCGGTGCTGAACCGCCGGCTGGGCGAGATCGCCCGGGCCGACAATCCGCCCTTCCTCAACGCCAGCGCCGGTCAGGGCAGCCTGTTCGACTCGCTCGACCTGGGCACCGTCTCAGCCAACTTCAATCCGGGCGGCCTGAAGCGCGCACTGGATACCATGGAGCAAGAACAGCGCCGCCTGGTGCAGTTCGGCGTGACCCAGGCCGAGTTGGACCGCGAGATCGCTAATACGCGCACCGCGCTTGAGAACGCCGTCCAGGCGGCGGCGACGCGCAGCACGCCGGCCTTGGCCAACGCCCTGCTGTCGGCGGCCAACGACGACACGGTCTTCTCCTCGCCCGCCACCAACCTGGCCCAGTTCGAAGCTGTGGTGAAAGACCTTAAAGCCGAGCAGGTCAGCACGGCGGTCAAGTCGGTGTTCGAAGGCTATGGCCCGCTTGCTCTGGTCGTCACGCCAGAAGCCATCGAAGGCGGCGAGGCCGGCGTCACTGCTGCCCTTACAGCCAGCCGAGCCGTTGCCGTCACCGCCCCCGCTGCGCAAGCGGAACTGCAATGGCCCTATGCCGACTTCGGCAAGATCGCCGCGCCCAGCAGCCAGACTGAAGTGGCCGCTGTCGGCGCCACGGTCGTCGCCTTCCCCAACGGCGTGCGCCTGACGGTCAAGCCGACCGACTTCAAGGACCAGCAAATCCTGGTCACGGTCCGCACCGGCATCGGCGAAGAAGGCCTGCCGACCGACCGCTTCACCTCCCAGATGCTGGCCCCGATGGTCTTCACCCAGGGCGGTCTGGGCAAGCTGACGGCGGACGAGCTCAGCCGCGTCCTGACCGGCAAGATCTACAGCGCCGGCTTCGCCATCGACGGCGACGCCTATCAGCTGTCGGGCGCCACCCGCCCCTCCGATCTGCAACTGCAGATGCAGGTGCTGGCCGCCTATCTGACGGATCCGGGCCTGCGCCCCGCGCCGTTCGAGCAGATCAAGGCGTTCTTCCCGCAAATACTGGCCCAGCAGATCGCCACCCCCGGCGGCGCCTTCGGCATCCAGGCCGCAGGCTTGCTCGCCAGCGGCGACAAGCGCGAAACGGTGCCCGCAGCTTCGGACATCGCCGCCTTCACCCTCGACGAGCTCAAGCAAGGCGTGACCCAGGGCATGGCGTCCGGCCCGATCGACATCGTCATGGTCGGCGACGTCACGGTCGAGGACGCCGTCAAGGCCGTAGCCTCGACCTTCGCGGCCCTGCCGACCCGCGCGCCGGCGGCCCAACCCCTGCCCGGTTCGGACCAGCGTCGCTTCCCGGCGCCGACGGCCCAGCCGGTGCGCCTGACGCATACGGGTCCGGCCGAGCAGGCCCTGGCCTATGTGGCCTGGCCGACGACAGACGCCGTCGACGACCGCACCGAGGCGCGCAAGGTCAGCATCCTGGCCGAGGTGTTCAAGCTGCGGGTGCTGGACGAAATCCGCGAGAAGCAGGCCCTGGCCTATTCGCCGCGCGTCTCGTCCTCGGCGTCTGACGTGTTCAAGGGTTACGGTTCCATCTCGGTCATGGCCGAGACGGCGGCGGACAAGATCCCGGCCTTCTACGCCGCCGTGGACGCCATCATCGCCTCGCTGCGGGACACGCCTGTCACCGAGGACGAGTTGAACCGCGCCCGTCTGCCGACGATCGAGTCCCTGCGTCGCAGCCAGGCCGGCAACGAATACTGGCTGGGTCAACTCGAGGATCTCGCCGCCAAGCCTGCCTCGGTCGAGCAAATCCAGACCCACATCACGGATCTGGAATCCTTCACGCCCGCCGATATCCAGGCGGCGGCCCGCCAGTACTTGAAACCGGGCACGGCGTGGAAGGCCGAGGTCGTCTCGGTCAACGCCACGGCCCGGTAAGGTTCGAGCAGGCGACGAAAAAGGGGCCCCGATCCAGCGGATCGGGGCCCCAAGTCTTTTGGCCTAATCGACGGAGAGTCGATGGACGAAATCTAGGTCAATCGGGATGACGCCAGCCTGAACAGCCTATTCAGAAGACGCGACCGCCGACGCCGCCGTCCAGCATGATCATCGCGCCCGAAGCCACCGAGCCGGCGCTCTCGACCATTTCCTCACGATACTCGGTGTAGGTTTCTTCGCGGATCATGGTCAGCACCTTCACGCCCGCGCCATAGCGGCGCAGCAGCGAACGCTCGTTGCAGTCGCGCTCCTGTTTCTCAGGGCGGCATTCCAGCCTCCCGCCGCGGCCGTACCACAGGGCCTCGCGCTTGTTGCAATTGACGGTTTCGCCAGGGCCGCCCGCCTCGTCGGCGATGGTCCATTGCAGCTTGGTCCCCGCGATGCAGCGATAGAGTTCGCCCTCGTAGTCCATGGCGACGTCCTTGCCGGGACGCACCTGCGAGGCGGGGTGCGGCACGGCGCGGTCGTCGATGCAGACGGCCTGAATGACCACCCGCTTTTCCATCCGACGCGAGGCCGTGAAGGGAACGCGGACCGCCTGCATGGTCTTGCCTTCCACCGACAGGCCCTGGATCGTGGTCGGATAGGGCTGGTCCACGTTGAAGTAGGCGCCGCCGCCACCGCCGACGACGATGATGCCGCCGCGTCCGCCGCCGTGCGTGTTCACGTTGAAATTCCAGGTGCCGCCGCCGCCGCCGATGCCGTCGCGCGGCGTGATCGGCGGCGTCACCGGCGGCGCGCCGCAATTGCCGCCGCACGGAATCACCGGCGGCGTCGGCGGCGGGGGCGGCTGGCACGTGCCGCCGCACTGAGCGGCGGCGGTGTCAGCCACCGCCATCAGGCCGACGAAAGCCCCGGCCGCAGCCAGCAAAGTCTTTATCCGCACCCGCATGGGCTGGACTCCTGCATTGTTCTTCGTGCCCGCTCCCTGCAAGTCGCGGGCCGGTCCAATGAACGACGAAACAGCAAAAGCCTTGCGTTTCCGTTGCCTTCGCGCCGCCGGGCAGGCGTGCGACTGTGCCATCCTGACGCGACCCGCCGACAGGCCTCAGGCGGGGCGTAGTTCCCGAACGTAGCGCCGCCAGTTCTCGACGTAGTGCTGAGCCGAAATCCGCAGGGCCTCGATCTGTCCCGCCTCCAATTCCCGCACCACCTTGCCCGGTTGGCCCATAACGAGACTGTTGTCCGGAATGACCTTGCCCTCGGTGATCAGGGCATTGGCGCCGATGAGGCAGTTCTTTCCGATGTGGGCGCCGTTCAGGATCACAGCGCCAATGCCGACCAAGCTATTGTCGCCTATGGTGCAGCCATGCAGCATGGCCTTGTGGCCCACCGTCACGCCTTCGCCGATGGTCAGAGGCGAGCCGACATCCGTATGCAGGATGCTGCCGTCCTGAATATTGCTGTCGCGGCCGATCACGATGGGATCATTGTCCCCTCGCAAAACCGTGTTGAACCAGATGCTGGCGCCGGGATGCAGAATCACATTTCCTAGGACCGTTGCATTCGGCGCGATCCAGTATTCGCCCTCCGGCGGAAGCTGCGGCTTGCTGTCGCCCAGACTGTAAACACTCATCAGAACACGCCCTATGTTTCAGAAAATGATGGCTTTAAGCCTTCATAAACTACGTTAGCATCATTCTGTTGATGCGATTCGAGGCTGCTATTTCGGCCCCGGATCCGAAGCCGGATCAAGCCCGGTCCGGTCAGATACTGGAGAATGCGCATGGCGTGTTCGCGACCAGTTCCGGGACGACGCCTCTGCTGCGGCGATGACCCTGCGGCTGATCCGGGCGGCCGCTGCATTGTTCCGCCCCTCTCCTCCCCCACCGACGACCAAGGCGAGACCCTGCCGGGCTCGCCTTTTTTCATGCCCTGGAGGCGTTCATGACGAAGCGTTCGGTCATCAAGCATCAAGTCCGCGAGGGTGTTCTGGATTCGGAACAGTTTCTGCATGACGCCAAGGTCCGGCGATTGCCGCCCCAGTCTCATAATCGCAACGGCTGGTCGCCCTACCCCTCCAATGATGATCGCGACCAGGCCTATCTCAAGACTCTGAAGCCCAAGTCAGAGGGGCAGACGGAACTGATGGACGCCGTCGACGCCCACAACCTGGTGCTGGCGCTGGGCCCGGCAGGCACCGGCAAGACCTATCTGGCGGTGGCCAAGGCGGTCGAGGCGCTGGAGGCCGGCAAGGTCGGCCGCATTGTCCTGAGCCGCCCTGCGGTGGAGGCCGGAGAGTCGATCGGCTTCCTGCCGGGCGACATGGAGGACAAGTTGGCCCCCTATCTGCGGCCCCTCTACGACGCCCTGTCGGACCGCCTCAGCATGAAGCGGGTCAAGGCCCTGATGGCTGAGGGCCTGATCGAGATCGCCCCCATCGGCTACATGCGCGGCCGCACGCTGAACAACGCCTTCATCGTCGTGGATGAGGCCCAGAATTGCACCTACGTCCAGTTGAAGATGCTGCTAACCCGGCTGGGCTGGCACTCGACCATGGTCGTGACCGGCGACCCGCAGCAGTCGGACCTTCTGCCCGGCGTCTCGGGCCTGTCGGATATCTCTGAGCGACTGGAGACTGTGCCGGGCATTGCCGTGGTGCGGCTGGCCGAACGCGACATCGTGCGCCACCCCCTGGTCGCGAGCATGATCGGCGTCCTGTAAGCCCCCTGTCAGGACGCGGATGCGGAAGAGGCCCGGTGAGCGATCACCGGGCCTCTTTTCTCATTACATGACGTCAGCCAAGGCCGCCTTGGGTTCCGGCTCCGGCTTCTTGGTCGGAGGCTGAACGCGTCCGCCCATACGGTCGATCAGGGCGAAGACGAAGGGGTTGAGCGAGATCGACAGCAGGGCTGAAGCCAGGATCAGGTCGTGGGTTTCGCGGCTCATGGCCCCCAGCGACACCGAGGTCGCGGCCAGGATGAAGGAAAACTCCCCGATCTGGGCCAGGCTGGCGGCGACCGTCAGACTGGTGGCCCGGTCCAGCTTGAACGCCGTGGTGATGACCAGGGCGGCGAGCGACTTGCCGATGATGACGATGCCTAGAACGCCCAGAACGGCCAGGGGCTCGCGCACCAGAATGCTGGGGTCAAACAGCATGCCGACCGAGACGAAGAACAGAACGGCGAAGGCGTCGCGCAGCGGCAGCGAGCGCTCCGCGGCGTTGTGGCCCAGCGGCGAGCTGTTCAGCACAAGTCCGGCCAGGAAGGCGCCCAGGGCGAAGGAGTGGAACAGATAGTAGGCGACCCAGGCGATCCCCAGAGCAATGGCCAGCACGCCTAAGGTGAAGAGTTCGCGCGACTTGGTGTGGGCGATGCGCACCAGCACCCAAGGCAGGACCTTGGCGCCCACGACCAGCATGACGCCGACAAAGCCCGCGACCTTGATCAGGGTCCAGCCGACGGACTTGGCTAGTTCGGCGCCGCTGAGCGTCTCGCCCGGCGCAATGATGAGAAGCGGCAGCATGACCAGGGCGATAACGATGACCAGGTCCTCGACGATCAGCCAGCCCATGGCGATCCGGCCGGCGTCGCTCTTGAGCTGTTTGCGCTCTTCCAGGGCCCGCAGCAGCACCACAGTCGAGGCCACCGACAGCGAGAAACCCAGCAGCAGGGATTCTATGTCGTTCAGGCCCAAGAGAAAGCGTCCGAGCATCCAGCCCAGAACCGTGGCGGCCCCGATCTGAACCAAGGCGCCGGGGATGGCGACCTTGCGCACCTTCATCAGGTCCGCCAGCGAGAAATGCAGCCCGACCCCGAACATCAGCAGGATGACGCCGATCTCGGCCAACTGAGGCGCCAGCTCGGTGTCAGCGACGAAGCCGCCCGTGAACGGCCCCACGACGATGCCTGCGACCAGATAGCCGACCAGAGGCGACAACTTCAGCCGATTGGCCAACATGCCGAACACGAAGGCGAGGACGAAGCCCCCGACCAGGGTGATAATCAGGCTGTCGTCATGCGGCATCGGCGCTCCTGCGTCGGTGAAGGTTCTTCTGGGACTGGAAACCTCAAACTGGGGGCGCAACGCCACCACGGCAAGGCTTATCCCTTTATATTACCGGGATGAAACCGATTGGAAACAGTCAAAGTTGCGTGCGCGACGACGGGTCGCGGCGAATGGACGATCAATGAAGGCCGGTCGCGGGCGAGCGTGGCGAGCCCCCTCATCTGTCGGCCTGGGCCGCCACCCTTCTCCCACAAGGCGACAAGGGAGGGCGTCTAGGCCCGGACGGCGCGGTTGGCGTCTACGCCCAAGGCGGTCAGGGCGACAGCCGCGATGTGGTCGGCGTCGAGGCCGGCCTGGGCGTACATGATCTCGGGCTTGTCCTGATCCTGGAAGACGTCGGGCAGGATCAGGGTGCGAATCTTGAGACCGGCGTCCAGCGCGCCCTTCTCGGCCAGCAGTTGCAGGACGAAGGCGCCGAAGCCGCCCATGGCGCCCTCTTCCACCGTGATCAGGCATTCATGCTCGCGCGCCAGACGCAGGATCATGTCGGCGTCCAGCGGCTTGGCGAAGCGGGCGTCGGCGACGGTGGCCGAGACGCCGCGCGCGGCCAGCAGGTCGGCGGCTTTCAGCGATTCCTGCAAGCGGGTGCCCAACGACAGGATGGCGACCGAGGTCCCTTCGCGGACGATGCGGCCCTTGCCGATCTCCAGCGGGGCGGCCAGCTCAGGGATTTCCACGCCGACGCCGTCGCCGCGCGGATAGCGGAAGGCGCTGGGACGGTCGTCGATGGCCAGGGAGGTGGAGATCATGGCGGCCAGTTCCGCCTCGTCGGCGGCGGCCATCAGCACCATGCCAGGCAGAGCGCCCATGAAGCCGATGTCGAAGCTGCCGGCGTGGGTCGCGCCGTCGGCGCCGACCAGACCGGCGCGGTCCATGGCGAAGCGCACCGGCAGGGACTGGATGGCCACGTCGTGGACGACCTGGTCATAGCCGCGCTGGAGGAAGGTCGAATAGATGGCGCAGACCGGCTTCATCCCGTCGGCGGCCAGACCGGCGGCGAAGGTGACGGCGTGCTGCTCGGCGATGCCGACGTCGAAGGTGCGGTCCGGGAAGGCCTGACCGAACAGGTCCAGCCCCGTGCCGGTCGGCATGGCGGCGGTGATGGCCACGATGCTGGGGTCGGTCCGGGCGTGCTTGATCAGCTCGGTGCCGAAGACCTTGGTGTAGCTGGGGGCGTTGGAGACGGCCTTGGCCTGCTTGCCCGAGACGACGTCGAACTTGACCACGCCGTGGTACTTGTCGGCGCTGTCCTCGGCCGGGGCGTAGCCCTTGCCCTTTTGCGTCACGACGTGGACCAGCACCGGACGGTCGGTGATGGCGGCGGCGTTCTTCAGGATCGGGACCAGGTTCTCCATGTCGTGACCGTCGATCGGCCCGATGTAATAGAAGCCCAGTTCCTCAAAGAAGGTGCCGCCGACGATCATGCCGCGGGCGTATTCCTCGGCCTTGCGCGCCGCATCGCGGAACGGGCGCGGCATATGGTCGACGAACTTTTTCCCGACCTTGCGGATGTTCTGATAGGCGCCGCCCGAGACCTGCTTGGCCAAATAGGCGCTCATGCCGCCGACGGGCGGGGCGATCGACATGTCGTTGTCGTTCAAGACGACCATCAGCTGACCGCTGGTGGCCTCGGCGGCGTTGTTCATCGCCTCATAGGCCATGCCCGCCGACATCGAGCCGTCGCCGATCACGGCCACGACGCGGTTCTTCTCGCCTTTGGCGTCGCGGGCGGCGGCGAAGCCGAGCGCCGCCGAGATCGAGGTCGAGGCGTGGGCCGCGCCGAAGGGATCGTATTCGCTTTCCGAGCGCTTGGTGAAGCCCGACAGGCCGCCGCCCTGACGCAGGGTGCGGATGCGGTCGCGCCGCCCGGTCAGGATCTTGTGCGGATAGCACTGATGGCCGACGTCCCAGATCAGGATGTCCTTGGGCGTCTCGAACACATGGTGCAGAGCGACGGTCAGCTCGACCACGCCGAGCGCCGAGCCCAGGTGGCCGCCGGTGACGGAGACGACGTCGATGGTCTCGGCCCGCACGTCGTCGGCCAACTGCTTCAGCCGCGCGATATCGAACCCGCGCATGTCGGCGGGAACGGTGACGGTGTCGAGAACGGGGGTGTCGGGCATCGTAAACGGGGGCCTTTGACGCGGATCGTCAGTCATTTAACCCGCGGACGGCGGGGGCGTTTCCTATCAGGACCTGCGCTTGAGCACAAAGTCCACGCTGGCCTTGAGGATTTCGGCCTCGTGGCCGAACAGGTCAAGGTGGGAGCGGGCCTGATCGGCCAGGTGCGCGACCCTGTGACGCGCCGCGTCGACGCCCAGCAGGGTGACGAAATTGGTCTTGCCCAGCGCCGCGTCCTTGCCGCCGGCGGCCTTGCCCATCTCCTCGGCCGAACCTTCCGCGTCCAGAACGTCGTCGATGATCTGATAGGCCAGACCCAGGTCGTGGGCGAAGCTGGTCAGGGCGTGCCAGGCGTCTTCGCCGCCGCGCGAGATGATCAGCGGGATCTCGAAGGCGTAGGCGAACAGGGCGCCGGTCTTCAGCCGCTGCATCCGCGCCACGCCGCCCAGATCGTCGCGGACGCCCAGCAGGTCGATCATCTGGCCGCCCGCCATGCCGCGTGCGCCGGACGCAAAGGACAGGCGCCGGGCCAGCTCGCAGCGCACGCCTGCGTCGTCGTGGGTGTCTTCGTCCAGGATGATGTCGAAGGCGGCGGTCTGCAGGGCGTCGCCGGCCAGGATGGCGGTCGCCTCGTCATAGGCGATGTGCAGGGTCGGACGGCCGCGTCGCACCTTGTCGTCGTCCATGGCCGGCAGATCGTCGTGCACCAGGGAATAGGCGTGGACGCATTCCAGTGCGCAGGCGGCGCGCAGCACAGCCTGCTCGTCCACTTGCAGCATCCGGCCCGCCTCGATGGCGAAGAAGGGGCGCAGGCGCTTGCCGGGGCCAAGCGCCGCATAGCGCATGGCCTCGGTCAGACGTGATTCGGGGCCGTCGGCGCGGGGCAACAGCTCGTCGAGGGCGACCGTGACCAGATCGGCGATCTCGGCCACCCGGTCGATGACGGCCTGTTCCGGGGAGTTGGCGGCGAGCAGGGTCACAGCCTCAGCCGAACTCGGCCGGCTCGACGCCCTTGGCCTGGCCGTCGGCGCCGACGACGATCTTCTCGACGCGCAGCTGGGCGGCCTTCAGGCGGGCCTCGCAGTGGGCCTTGAGGCGCGCGCCCTCTTCGTACAGGGCGATGGATTCTTCCAGCGGGGCCTGGCCGGACTCCAGGCGCGAGACGATGCCCTCCAGACGCGACAGGGCGTCCTCGAAGCTGAGATCGGTGGAAACGGCGGGGGAAACGGGGGCGTCGGTCATGATGCGGGCAACCTAGAGACGCCCGCGCGACGCATCAACGACGAAAGGCGTCATATCCGTCACCCGGCGGTAGTGGGGCCCGCGATCAACCCCGTTCGCTCATCCCGGCGAAGGCCGGGATCCAGATTGAAAGGCGCGCCCCTATCCAGAAGCGCCGCAATAGCGCCATTTGCAGCCAGCAACGCCGTCATATGATCTGGATGCCGGCCTTCGCCGGGATGAGCGTAGGAGGACAGCTTAGCGCTTCTCGTAACGACGCTGGGACCAGTATTTGAAGCCCTGGTTCTCGGCCAAACGCCAGCCGTGCAGCTTCAGCTTCTGGCCGACCATGTGGTTGAAATAGCCGTGCGCAAGAACCAGGACGTCCTGACCTTCGCCCGCGCGGGCGATCAGAATGCGGGCGGCCTGATCGGCGCGGACCTCGGCCTCGGCGCGGGTTTCCTGGCCTTCGTGGTGGTTGAAGACGTGCCACCAGAAGCGCGAGATCACGCCCCAGTAGCGCGGCGACAGCTTGATCCACGACGGGAAATGCGGCGGCGGCAGGGGCGCCTCGATGAACAAGGCGTCGACCAGGACCTCGCGGTCGCGGGCCACGGCCTGAGCCGTTTCCTGGGCGCGACGGCGCGACGAGGCGTAGATGGCGCCCGCACCCTCGGCGGCGCTCAGCAGGGTCTGGGGCGGCGTCTGGCCGGCGCGCAGTCCGCCGATCTCGTAGCGGCCCCACCAGTCGCGATATTCGTCCGAGGTGATCAGACATTTGCGCGACAGAGCCGGTTCGCCGTGGCGGGCGAGGATAATCGCGCCGAGCGCCGGCGTCGCCTGGGCGGCGGAGGGCGCCTCTGAAGGCGTCGATGCGACGGATTCGGTGTGAGTCATGAGTGCGGGAGACGTCATAGCACGGGGAGCGGCCTGTGAAATCAAGGCTTTGGCGTCCCTCAATCCCCCCGAATGCGGTTGACGGGGCAGGCGTTTCGTCCGCCCCTTGGAAGATGGTGGTAGCTCCCGGCACGCGCCCCTGCAACCACCAAGCGATGACAGCCTCGCGAGCGGGCCCTGTGGCCTCGACCGCCGGGCCTCGCGGCGCTATGGCCGAAGCCATGACCGAAGCTCTGATCCGCCCCGCCCGACCCGACGACGACGCCGCCCTGGCCGTGCTGGGGCGACAGACCTTTGTGGACACCTTTGTCGAGGGCTTCGGCATCCCCTACCCCGCCGACGACCTGACCGCCTTCCTCGACAAGAGCTTCAGCGTGGAGACCATTTCCGCAAAATTGGCCGAGCCCGGCGCCGCCTGGTGGGTGGCCGACCGCGACGGCGAAATCCTGGGCTTCGCCAACACCGGGCCGAACACCCTGCCCCATCCTGACGCCCGCCCCAGCCACGCCGAACTGCGCCGCCTCTACATCGGTCGTGACGCGCAAGGGTTGGGTCTGGGGACGAAGCTGCTGAAGCTGGCGCTGGACTGGATGGAGGCCCACACCGACGGCCCCCTGTGGGTCGGCGTCTGGAGCGGCAACGAGAAGGCCCAGAAACTCTACGCCGCCTATGGGTTCGAGAAGGCCGGAGAGTACGACTACCCGGTCGGCGCCTGGAACGACCACGAGTTCATCTTGCGGCGCGGCTGATCGCGGCCCAATCTGATCCCATGCTCCTGCCCTTCTTCACCGCCCTGCGAGAAGCCCGTGTTCCGGTTTCGCTGAAGGAATGGCTCCATCTGATGGAGGCCATGGACAAGGACATGGCCGGGCGCGACGTCGAGGCCTTTTACCATCTGTCGCGGGCGGTGCTGGTCAAGGACGAGAAGCACTATGACCGCTTCGATCAGGTGTTCGGCAAGGTGTTCAAGGGGCTGGAGACGGTCGGCGCGGGCGAGGACCTGACCACCGACATCCCCGAGGACTGGCTGCGGCTGCTGACCGAGAAGTTCCTGACCGACGAGGAGAAGGCCCAGATCGAGGCGCTCGGGGGCTTCGACAAGCTGATGGAGACGCTGAAACAGCGCCTGGAGGAGCAAAAGGGCCGGCATGAGGGCGGCAACCGCTGGATCGGCACCGGCGGGACCAGTCCCTTTGGTCACGGCGGCTATAATCCCGAGGGCGTGCGCATCGGCGGGCCGGGCAAGCAGGGCCGCGCCGTCAAGGTCTGGGAGAAGCGCGAATATCGCAATCTGGACGACACGGTCGAGCTGGGCACCCGCAACATCAAGGTCGCCCTGCGCCGCCTGCGCCGCTTCGCGCGCGAGGGCGCGGCTGAGGAACTGGATATGGACGGCACCATCGACGGCACGGCGCGTCAGGGCTGGCTGGACATCCAGATGCGGCCCGAGCGGCGCAACACCATCAAGGTCCTGCTGTTCCTCGACATCGGCGGGTCGATGGATGGCCATATCAAGCTGTGCGAGGAGCTGTTCTCGGCGGCCAAGACCGAGTTCAAGAACCTCGAGTTCTTCTACTTCCACAACTGCCTCTACGAAGGGGTGTGGAAGGACAATCGGCGGCGGCACAACGAGAAGATCCCGACCTGGGACGTGCTGAACAAATACCCCGGCGACTGGCGCGCCATCTTCGTCGGCGACGCCACCATGAGCCCCTATGAGATCACCATGCCCGGCGGCTCGGTCGAGCACTGGAACGAGGAAGCCGGCGCCGTCTGGCTGAAACGCGCGCGCCAGCAGTGGGACAAGTCGGTCTGGCTGAACCCGGTGACCGAACGCTACTGGAGCTACACCCAGTCGGTCGGCCTGATCCGGGAAGTCATGGACCAGCGCATGTTTCCCCTGACGCTGGACGGGCTGGACAAGGCCATGCGGGCGCTGACGCGCTGAGCGACCTTACGCAAAGGTAATCCTGCCGGGTGCATCCGCAGGGGTGCTCCGCCGCCTCTTCCCCCCAAACGCGTGAAGGTCACGCTTGGGGGATTTCCAGTGTCTAAGACGGTTGTTTTCGTGGGGCGCATCGCCGCCATAGGGCTGGCGGCGCTGAGCCTGTCCGCCATTCCGGCCCTGGCGCAGGACGTGGACCGGATGGATCTGGTCATTCGCGCCTCGGCCGACAAGGATGAGTTCGCGGGGTCGGTTCTGGTCGCGCGCGAGGGCGAGGTCCTGCTGGACCGGGGCTATGGTCTGGCTAACCGCGAGTGGAACGTGCCGAACGCGGGCGACACGCGGTTCCGGTTGGCCTCGGTCAGCAAGCAGTTCACCGCCGTCGCCGTCCTGATCCTGAGCGAGCGGGGTCTGGTGAATCTCGATGCGCCGGTGAAGACCTGGCTGCCCGACGCGCCCGCCGCCTGGGACGGGGTGACGCTGCGTCGCCTGATGAACCACACGGCGGGGGTGCCCAACTTCACCAGCTTTGACGACTATGGGGCGATGAAGACCCTGGCCACGACGCCGGACGCCCTGATCGCCCGGTTCCGCGATCGGCCGCTCGATTTCCAGCCAGGCGAGAAGTACTCCTATTCCAACTCGGGCTATGTCGTTCTGACCGCCGTGATCGAGAAGGTCAGCGGCAAATCCTATACCGACTTTGTCGCCGAGACCCTGTTCCAGCCTCTGGGCATGAGCGACAGCGGTTACGACCGCCACGCCGTCGTCCTGGCCCGTCGCGCTTCGGGCTATGTGCCGACAGACGACGGCGTGGAGAACGCCGACTATGTGGACATGAGCGTGCCGCAGGGCGCCGGCGGCCTCTATTCGACGACGCGCGACCTGTTGAAATGGGAACAGGGTCTGTTCGGCGGCAAGCTGCTGCGCCCCTCGTCCATGGTCGAACTGACGACGCCGGGCCGCAACGACTACGCCCTAGGGCTGGTGGTCAAGAAGGACGGCGGCGACACCGTCCTCAGCCATTCCGGCGGGATCGACGGGTTCAACACCTACATGGCCTATGACGCCGACAAGCGGATGACGGTCATCGTCCTGGGCAATCTCAACGGGGCGGCGCCGGACAAGATCGGCGGCGACCTGATGACCCTGGCGCGCGGCGGGACCGTGACCCTGCACGGCGAGCATCAGGCCGTGGTGCTGTCGCCCGAAATGCTGCGGGCCTATGAGGGAGTGTTTGAACTGGCACCCAACTTCGCCCTGACGCTGAGCGTCGTGGACGGCAGGCTGATGGCGCAGGCGACGGGGCAGCAGCCGCTGGAACTGTCGACGGAAGCGGCCGACGCCTTCTTCCTCAGCGCCATGGACGCCCAGATCACCTTCACCCGCGACGCAGCGGGGGCCATCGAGGGTCTGGTCTTGCATCAGGGCGGCCAAGAGATGCCGGCGAAGAAGAAGCGGGCCTGACGCCGGTCCCCGAGCGTGAAAAGGCCGCCGCTCCTTTCTGGAACGGCGGCCCGATCGGTGCAAACGGGGTTAGTTGCGGCCGTCGCGCAAGGTGTCCTTGAGGCCGCCGACGGCGTTCTGGACCTTGCCTTCGACTTGCTCGGCGCGGCCTTCAGCTTTCAGTTTTTCGTCGCCGGTCACCTTGCCGGCGGCTTCCTTGATCTTGCCGCCGATATTCTTGGCGGCGCCTTCGACACGGTCATGATCAGGCATGGGAAACCTCTGTAATGACGCCGTCGGACTGACGACGCTTCGACAGAAACAACCATTCCCGCGCCGTCAGGTTCCCTGAATTCTTGACCGCAGCCATTTGGCCACGGCCCAGGCGTGAGCTTCGTGGCGCAGGTGAGAGAGGGCGTCCAGCGGGTCCAGCCAGACCAGTTCGTGGTCGGCCTCGCACTGGGTCGAGGCGTCGAAGCCGGTGACGCGGGCGGTCCAGAACCCCCCGGCGTTGTTGACCGGAGAGCCATCGGTCTTGCGGAAATACTGGGCGGCTTCGGTCAGGCGATCCTCGGGCTCGACGATCAGGCCCGTCTCCTCGGCGAACTCGCGCACAAGGGCCTGCTGTTCGCTTTCTTCGCCATCGACGGCGCCGCCCGGCAGGTCGAAATAGCTGCCCTCGCCCCGGTCGACGCGCACGCAGGCCAGCTTGCCGTCTCGTTCGACCAGACCGAAGGTCGCGGCGCGGTGGATGTAGTCGAGGCCGGGTCGGGCCGTTCCAAACTGAAGCTTCATTGAGGCAGACTAACGCGCGTCACGGGCGATGCGAAAGGCCTAAAGGTCGAAGACTAGCTGCGCCCGCACGCCGGAATGCTCGACGTCGAACTCGACCGCAGAACGAAGGCCGCCGGCCATGGCGGAAACGATCTTGGCGCCCAGGCCCGTGCCCTTGGGGGCGCCGTCGCCCAGGCCGGGGCCGTCGTCCTCGACCGTCAACATGGCGCGCCCTTCGGCGACCGCTTGCAGCACGACGCGGATTTCTCCGCCCTCGCCCGGCTCATAGGCGTATTTGACGGCGTTGGTGACCAGTTCGGTGACGATGACGCCGAGCGATACGGCCTGATCTGTTGTAACCCGCATCGACTCGGCGCGCAGGCTGAGGCGAGGCGAGCCGTCGTTGGGCCCGATCGACTTGCCCAGTTCCTCGACCAGGCCATGCAGGTATTCGTCCATCGCCACAGTGGCGAGATCCGACGACGTGTAGAGCCGGCGGTGGACGTGGGCGACCGCTTCGATCCGCACCTGGGCCTCCCGCAGGGCCGAGCGCGCCCCCTCGTCGGCCAGCTGGCGCAGTTGCAGCGAGATGAAGCTGGACACCAGTTGCAGGGAGTTGCCGACGCGGTGATTGACCTCGCGCAGCATGGCCTCGGCGCGGTCGCGGGCCAGGCGGACCTCTTCCTGGGCGGCGTCGTTCTCGCGCTCCAGACGGCGGCGCAGCAGAGCGTCCTCGACCGCCGAGCGCAGCAGGGCGGTGAAGTCCTCGGACACGTCCTTGATGACATAGTCGGCGGCGCCGGCGCGAAGGGCGGCCACGGCGATGCGGCCGTCCTGGGCCCCGGTGACATAGACCACCGGCGGGGGGCTGGGCAGGGCCAGGATGTCGGGCAGGACGTCCAGCCCCTCGCGGCCCGGCATGTAGTGATCCAGGGCGCAGACGTCGAACTGACCCGCCTGCAAGGCTTCGTAGCCCGCGTCGGCGTCGGGCGCGCAGGTCACCTCGTAGCCGTGGCGGCCCAGCTCTTTCTGGACCAGCCGCGACAAGCCGCGGTCGTCGTCGATGTAGAGCAGGCGGATAGGGGGGCTCAAATCTCGGGCGCCTGCATGACGGACAGGAAGAGGCCCAACTGCTGGATGGCGCCGGCGAAGGCTTCGTAGTCCACCGGCTTGGTGATGTAGACGTTGCAGCCCAGGTCGTAGCAGCGCTGGATTTCGACCTTGTCGTCAGTCGTGGTCAGGATGACGACCGGGGCGCGGCGCAGGCGCTCGTCCGATTTGACCTTTTCCAGGATGTCAGTGCCCGACATGTCCGGCAGGTTGAGGTCCAGCAGGATCAGCAGCGGCCCGTGGGCGCGGACCTCGTCGGTGAACAGATATTCAAGGGCGGCGTCGCCATGATCGAAGTGAACAATATCGTTGGCGATATTGGCGCGGCGGATGTTCTTTTCGATGAGCTTGGCGTGGCCGTGGTCGTCCTCGACCATGACGATTTTCACGGAGTGACTCATAGATTGTCTCCTGCATCGCCCAGCACGATCAATCGTGTGGGGAATTTCAGATGGAATGTCGAGCCTTGTCCCAGCTCGGATTCCAGCGTGATGGTTCCGCCAAGACGGCGCACGCTGTTGCGGACAAAGGCCAGGCCCAGACCCTCGCCCGGCTGATCCTGCTTTCCGGCCCGCCGGAACAGTTCGAAGATGCGTTCATGGTCGCGCGCGGACACGCCGCGCCCGTTGTCGGTGACGCGATAGTGGACGCGGCCGTCGCCGGTCAGCTCGCCGTCGACCACGATCTGAAGGGGGCGGCCCGGCTGCTGATACTTGACCGCGTTGTCCAGCAGGTTGCCGAAGACCTGCTCAATCGAAAGCCGGTCGCTTTCCAGCGCGGGCAGGTCGCGCACCACGATTTCGCCGCCGGTCTCCATGACCTGATGATGCAGACTGTCGGCGATGGACTGGACCACCACGGTCATGGGCAGGACCTCGGGCACCAGGGCCCGGCGGCCTTCGCGCGACAGCTTCAGAATGGCGTTGATCAGACGGTCCATCTTCGCGGTCGAGGCGCGAATGAAGCCGACGGCCTCGGGCACGTCTTCGCGCACGGCGCGGATGGCCTCGGGTTCGATGGCGTCGGGGTGGGTCTGAGCCAGGGTGGTCAGCTGGTGGTCAAAGATCTTGCCGACCTGCTCCAACTCGGAGGTGTAGCCCATGACATTGACCAGGGGCGCGCGCAGGTCGTGGCTGACGATATAGGCGAAGCGCTGAATTTCCTCGTTGGCGCGGGTCAGTTCGGCGGTGCGGTCGCGAACCTGATTTTCCAGCCCGGCGTTGACGCGGTCCAACTCCAGCCGGGCGCTCTCGATCTCCTCGACATAGCGGCGCACCAGCCAGACGCTGATGCCCGCCAGGATCAGGATCAGCACAGCGGCCAGGGCGTTGACCGAAACCGTCACCGCCGAGGCGCGTTCGGACTGGCGGGTGCGCTCGGCCAGACGCCGGGCCTCGACGGCGTCGATGGCGGTCAGTTCGACCCGCATGGCGTCCATCAGGGCCTTGCCCTGACCGCTGCGGATTTGAGACACGGCCTCGCCGATCCGGCCGGTGCGGGTCAGGTCGATGGTGTGATCCATCAGGGCCATGCGCTGGTGGTAGAGCGTCTGAACCCGCGCGATGCGGGGCTCCAGCTCCTTGTCGCCGCCGATCAGACCGTCCAGACGCGCCAGCACGGCCGGAAGCGCGGCCACGGCGCGGTTGTGAACCCCGAGATATTCCGCGCGCGCCGTCAGCATGAAGCCACGCTGGCCCGTCTCGGCGTCGGCCAGCAGGCTGAGCACGTCCTTGGAGGCCAGGCGCACCTGCTGACTGTGATCGACGGTGTCGTTATAGGCCGCCGTGCGCTGGATCATGACGAAGGTGGCCGCGTTCACCGCCAGCAGCAGCAGGATGGCGAGGGCCAACAGGGCGATGATCGAACGACTGAGTGTCGGCGTGCGCAGAAAGCCGCCAAAGTTGCGCAGGGCCAGCCGAATGCGTTTCATGCCCGACAGCTTATCGACCGAACCCCTTGAGTCCAGTCGTTAACCTCGATCCTGATCAGACCGTGCCGACGGTCCGCAGCCGGGCCTTGGGGTGGACCTCGTTCTGGCTCATCACCACGGTCTGGCCGCGGAAACGCTCGATGATGGAGCGGACATAGGGGCGGACCTGGGGGCCGGTCAGCAGGACCGGATTTTCACCCGACATGGCGGCGCGTTCGAAGACGTCGCGGACGTTGCGGATGAAGTCCTGAAGGCGGCTGGGAGCCATGGCCAGTTGCTTGTCCTCGCCCGGACCGATCAGGCTTTCGGCGAAGGCCTGCTCCCAGTCGGGCGACAGGGTGATGATGGGCAGGGCGCCGTCGTCGCCGCGGTTGGCCCAGCACAGCTGGCGCGCCAGACGGGTGCGGACATGCTCGACCAGGGTGGTGACGCTGGTGGTGTGGGGCGCGGCCTCGGCCAGGCCTTCGAGGATGGCGGGCAGATCGCGGATCGAGACCTTTTCCCGCAGCAGGCTTTGCAGCACCCGTTGCAGGGTGGTGACGGTGACGACCGTGGGGATCAACTCCTCGATCAGCTTCTGTTCCTCGCCCTTCAGCTCCTTCAACAGCTTCTGCACCTCGGCGTAGGTCAGCAGCTCGGCCATGTTCTCCTTGAGGATCTCGGTCAGGTGCGTGGTCAGCACCGTCGAGGGATCGACCAGGGTGTAGCCGCGGAAGGTGGCCTCTTCGCGCAGGGATTCGTCGATCCAGGTGGCGGGCAGACCGAAGGCCGGCTCGCGCGTGTGCTCGCCGGGCAGCTCGACCTGGCGGCCCGCCGGGTCCATGGCCATCAGGGAGGACAGGCGCACCTCGCCGGCCCCGGCCTCCATCTCCTTGATGCGGATGGCGTAGCCCTGATTGGGCAGGCGCATATTGTCGAGGATGCGCACCGACGGCATGACGAACCCGTATTCCTGAGCCAACGAACGGCGCAGGGCGCGGATCTGATCGGTCAGGCGACGGCCTTCCAGATCATTGATCAGCGTCAGCAGGGCGTAGCCCAGCTCGATCTTGACCTCGTCGATGGTCAGGGCGGTGGAGATCGGCTCCTCGACATCCTCCTTGGGCTTGCCCACGTCCACAGCCCCCTCGACCACGGCGGGCCTGAGCCGGTTGCGGCCCAGGCGCCAGGCCATGAAGCCGGAACCAATGGCCAGGGCGGCGAAGGGGATCAGCGGCATGCCCGGGATCAGGCCGATCAGGCCTGCGGCGCCCGAGACGACGCCCAGCGACACCGGGTTTGTGGCCAGTTGCGCCACCAGGGCCTTGTCCGCCGTGCCCTCGACGCCCGCCTTGGACACCAGGAAGCCGGCGGCGATGGAGATGATGATGGCCGGGACCTGGGTCACCAGGCCGTCGCCTATGGTCAGCTGGACATAGGTGTTGGCCGCCTCGCCCACCGGCAGCTGGTGTTGCAGCACCCCGATCAGCAGGCCGCCGATGGCGTTGATGAAGGTGATGATCAGGCCCGCCACGGCGTCGCCGCGCACGAACTTGGAGGCGCCGTCCATGGCCCCGAAGAAGGTGGATTCCTGCTCCAGCTCCTTGCGACGCAGCTTGGCCTGGTCCTCGTCGATCAGGCCCGACGACAGGTCGGCGTCGATGGCCATCTGCTTGCCCGGCATGGAATCCAGGGTGAAGCGGGCCGAAACCTCGGCGATACGGGTCGACCCCTTGGTGATGACCACGAAGTTCACCACCAGGACGATGGCGAAGATGATCACCCCGATGATGAAGTTGCCCCCCATCATCAGTTGGCCGAAGGCGTTAATGACCTGACCGGCGCTGTCGTGACCTTCGTGGCCGTGGGTCAGGATCAACCGGGTCGAGGCCAGGTTGAGGCCCAGGCGGAACAGGGTCGAAACCAGCAGCACCGTGGGGAAGATGGCGAAGTCCAGCGGCCGCTTCATCATCACGGCCGTCATCAGGATCAGCACGGACGAGACCAGCGAGATCGCCAGCAGCAGGTCCAGAAGCATCTTCGGGACCGGCAGGATCAGCAGCATGATGACGCCGATCACGCCGAGCGCCATCATCACTTCGCCGCGCATCACCCAGCCGAGCGCGTCACGCCCGGTGGGGCGCGCATAGCCGTCCTTCATCAGGATCGGCGCATCAACCATGGCGCTGGGCGAAGGTCATCCCGCCTGATGACAGGATTCGCGCGATCTCAGCCATGGCCGAGGGCTTTCAACGCCAGACGGGTGGCGTCGGCGATGACGGCCTCGCTCTGGGCGTCGGTCGAATCCCGCGTGGCGTGGAAATAGACGGCGATGACGATGGGGGCCCCGGTGGGCGGCTGGATCAGGCCGATGTCGTTGGTCGGGCCATAGCCGCCGGTGCCGGTCTTGTGCGCCACGGTCCAGCCGGCGGGCACGCCCGCCTTGATGCGGCCCTGCCCGGTCGGGGTGTCGGTCATCCAGCGCATCAGCAAGGCCTTGGAGGCGGGGTTCAGCGGGGTCTCGGGCGAGACCAGCAGACGGCTGATGTTCTGCACCGACTGGATCGGGGTGATGGTGTCCTTGTCACCGTCGGCGCGGTTCATCTCGGGCTCAAGACGATCGACGCGGGTGCTGTCGTCGCCGATGACGTGATAGAAGGCGCGCAAGGCCTCCAGCCCGCCCATCTCGCGGATCAGGATATTGGCGGCGGGGTTGTCGCTCAGCTCGACCGTGGCCTTCATCAACTGCTCGACGGTCAGGGTCGAACCGACCGCCGGTTCCGTGGTCGGGGCATGGTTGATCATGTCGGCGGCGGTGATCGGGATGGCGCGATCCAGCCGCTCCTGCCCCGCCTGGACACGCAACAGGGTGGCGGCGGCCAGGTACATCTTGAAGGTCGAGCAATAGACGAAGCGTTCGTCGCCGCGCCAGGCGGCGTTCATTCCGCCCGAGGCCACGGCCAGACCCAGGCGACCGCCGTGGCGCGCTTCCAGGTCCGACAGGTCCAGATCCAGCGTCTCGCCGTCCGCCGCCATGTCGGCGTCCAGATCGGTTTCGGCGGACTTCACCTCGCGCGAGCAGGCGGCAAGCATCAGCGCGCCCGCGCCCAGCAGCATGATCCGGCGGTCGGCGCCCATGGGTCTAGCCCGCCGCGCCGTAGGCGGCGGCCACGCCCGACTGCGGGGCCGGGATGGGCGTGCCTTCGTCGGCGTATTCGTTCAGCTTGTTGCGCAGGGTGCGGATCGAGATGCCTAGAATCGTCGCGGCGTGGGTGCGGTTGCCGAGGCAGTGGTTCAGGGTGTCGAGGATCAGGGTCTTTTCCATCTCGGCCACGGTCTGACCGACGAAGCTGCGGGTCATGGCGTCGGCCATCTGGGCCGCATGACCGGCGACGCCGGCGTCATAGGTCGAGGCGGTCGGCGACGGCGCGGTCGATCCGCCTTCCAGCAGGGGGCGGCCGTCCGGCAGGCGGATGGCGTCGACGTCGATCTCGGGCCCCGTAGCCAGCAGCACGGCGCGGTGCATGGCGTTTTCAAGCTCGCGCACGTTGCCGGGCCAGCGGTGGCCGACCAGGGCGCGGCGGGCGTCGACCGAGATCGGGCGCGGCGGCACGCCGTTGGCGGCGGCGTACTTGCGAATGAAGTGGTCGCACAGGACGGCGATGTCGCCCGGACGTTCGCGCAAGGACGGCAGGCGCAGGTTCACCACGTTCAGGCGATAGAGCAGGTCCTCGCGGAAGGTCCCCTCGGCCACGGCCTTGGCCAGGTCGCGGTTCGAGGTGGCGATGATGCGGATGTTGACCGGCACGGGCTTGGAGCCGCCGACGCGGTCGATGACCCGCTCCTGGATGGCGCGCAGCAGCTTGGCTTGCAGGCGGGCGTCCATCTCGCTGATTTCGTCCAGCAGAAGCGTGCCGCCGTCGGCCTCTTCGAACTTGCCGATGCGGCGCGCGACGGCGCCGGTGAAGGCGCCCTTCTCATGGCCGAACAGTTCGGATTCCAGAAGGTTGTCGGGAATGGCGGCGCAGTTGACGCTGATGAAGGCGCGGTCGGCGCGCTTGGAGCCGTTGTGCAGGTGACGGGCCATCACCTCCTTGCCGACGCCGCTTTCGCCGGTGATCAGGATGGAGGCGTCCGAACGCGCCACCTGATCGGCCAGGGCCACGACGGCCTTCATCGCCGGATCTGCCGAGATCATCGGACGTTCGTCGTCGGCCACGGCGGACAGGACGGCGGCGATCAGGTCCGCCTCGGGCGGCAGGGGGATGAACTCCTTGGCGCCGGCGCGGATGGCGTCGGCGGCCTCCTTGGCGTCGGCGTCCACGCCGCAGGCGACGATGGGCACGAAGATGCGCTCGGCGTCGTTGGCGGCGATCAGGGCGGCGATGTCGATGCGGTAGTCGACCATCATCAGGTCGGCCCCCTGCCCGCGACGCAGTTGCTCGGTCGCCTGATCGGCGCGTTCGACGTGCTGGACCTTGGCGCCGTGCGCCATGGCCATCTTCACCGCCGTCGCCAGCTGTCCGCTGAGCCTGCCAACCACCAGAAGCCGCATGGGTCTTCTCCTCTAGATCTCTACTGCGAAAACCGGGCGGCCAATCAGGCGCCCGAGTCCTCGGTCTTGATGATTTCCGTCATGGTCACGCCCAGGCGGTCCTCGACGACGACGACCTCCCCGCGGGCGACCAGACGGTTGTTGACGAAGATGTCGATGGCCTCGCCGACCTTGCGGTCCAGCTCCAGCACCGAGCCGCGATTCAGCTTCAGCAGTTGGGCGACGGACATGTGGGCCTTGCCCAGCACGGCCGAGATATTGACCGGAACGTCGAAGACGGTGGCCAGGTCGGCGGCGGACTTGTCGCCGCCCTCATCGGCGATGTTGAGGGCGGTGGAGTCGCCGAACTCTTCCAGGGCGAGATCGTCGGTGGCCATCAGAAGGCGCTCCTGTCGAGGGGTTCAGCATGGCCGGCCTCGGCTGCAAGCGCGGCCTCCAGCGCGGCGGAAACACGGGCGGCGACGCCCTCGGGATCGAACTCGGCGCGACCGTCGGCCCATTCCAGGGTGAAGGCGGCGGCGGGGGCGCCGGCGTCCTCGCGGAAGGCGATGAGGCCGCTGAAGCCGGCGTCGGCGCACAGGGCTTCGATATGGGCGCGGGTCGTCTCATCCAGCCCGGCGGCGCGAACCTGCAACCGGGGCGAGGCGTCGATTTCCTGGGCCAGTTGTTCGATGGCGGCTTCCAGCGGGCGGCGCGGGAAGCGGTCGAAGGCGGCGGAGGCCAGGGTGCGGGCGGCGGCGACGGACAGTTCAGCTGACTGATGGCGGTGGGCCTCGGCGACCGTGCTCAGGGCGCCGGCGGCATGGGCCACCGTCTGGGCCAGGGTCGACAGGGCGTCGGCGCGCAGGGCCTCGACCTCGGCCAGGGCCTGCTGACGGGCTTCCAGCCGCGCCTGGGCGACCAGGGCGTCGACCTCGGCGGGGGCGAAGGAGCGCTTGACCGGCTGCCAGGCCGAGGGGCGCACGACGTCACCGTGAGCGTCGAACTCGGTGTCGAAGATGAAGGGGCGTGCGGTGGAGGGGATGCCGGTCATGTCAGTAGATCAACTCGTCGTCGCCGCTCTGGCCGGCCAGCATGATGTCGCCGCGCGCGGCCAGGTCCTTGGCCACCTGGACCATGGTCATCTGGGCGGCGTCGACGTCCTTCAGGCGGACAGGCCCCATGGATTCCATGTCTTCGCGCATGATCTTCGAGGCGCGCTCGGACATGTTGGAGAAGAACATTTCGCGCAGGGCGTCCGAGGCGCCCTTGAGCGCCAGACCCAACTGGTCCTTCTCGACCGCGCGCAGCAGGGTCTGCACCCCGCCGGGGTCCAGCTTGGACAAGTCCTCGAACACGAACATCAGCGAGCGGATGCGTTCGGCGGAATCGCGGCTGCGTTCCTCCAGGGCGCCGATGAAGCGGGCCTCAGTCTGGCGGTCGAAGCTGTTGAAGATGTCGGCCATCAGTTCATGGCTGTCGCGCTTGGACGTGCGCGCCAGGTTGGACATGAACTCGGTGCGCAGGGTCTGTTCGATCTTGTCGAGGATGTCGCGCTGTACCGGCTCCATGCGCAGCATGCGCTGGACGCATTCCAGGGCGAAGTCTTCCGGCAGGGCCGTCAGCACGCGCGAGGCGTGGTCCGGCTTGACCTTGGACAGGACCACCGCGACCGTCTGCGGGTATTCGTTCTTCAGATAGTTGGCGAGGACGGCCTCGTTCACATTGCCGAGCTTGTCCCACATGGTCCGCCCGGCGGGGCCACGGATTTCCTCCATCAGGGCGTCGACGCGGTCGCCCGACATGAAGGAGGCCAGCAGGCGCTGGGTCTGTTCGTAGCTGCCCATCAGGGCGCCCGCGCCGCCGATGCCCGAGACGAACTCGACCAGGACTTCCTCGACCACAGAGGCGGCGACCGTGCCGAGCCCGGCCATGGCCTGGGAGACCTCCTTGATCTCCTCCTCGTCGAGCTGCTGCCACAGGACGGTGTGCTCTTCGCCCAGCGACAGCAGGACGACGGCGGCGCGTTCAGGCCCCGTCAGCTTGCGGATGTCGTCGACCGCGCCCTTTTTGCTCACCAGACGGGTCATTAGGTTTCATGCACCCAGGAGCGGAGAATGGCGGTCGATTCCTCGGGGTGGGAATCGACAAAGTCCGCCACCTTCTTGATCGAGGAGGCCTTCACCTGTCCCTCGATGCGGGCGATGTCGAGGCGCTGATCCATCTCCGAAGGCCCGGACAGCATCTGCGGCTGGCCCGGCAGGACGCCGCCGACCAGCTGGGTGTCCAGCGGCGTCACCGGCATGCCGTTGGCGCCGACCAGGGCGGGCACGCCGCCGCCGCCCGAAGCCGTCTTCAGCAGGGGCCGCACGACGAAGAAGATCAGCAGCAGGCCGGTGACCAGCAGCACCAGCAGCTCGACCCCGCGCATGATGTCGTTCTTGTCGAAGTTGAACATCGACGAGCCTTCGTCCGCGCCCGGCGCCGCCGACGGCTCGCGGTTGAAGCGGACGTTGACCACCTCGATCTTGTCGCCGCGCGTCTCGTCGATGCCGACGGCGGCGGCGACCAGGGTCTTGATCTGCTGCACTTCTTCGGCGGTGCGCGGGGCGTAGGTCGGCTCGCCCTTGCCGTCGGCGGCGGGGGTGTACTTGCCGTCCACGGCGACGGAGACCGACAGCTTCTTGACCTCGCCCGGCTCCTTGACCGTCGTCGTCGTGGTGTTGGAGATCTCGTAGTTGGTGGTCTCGGTGTTTTCCGAGTTGGTCGAGCCGATCGGCGTAGCGTTCGGGGCCTGACCGCCGGGGATATTGTTGGTGGCGGTGACGCCGCCGTCGGCCTGGCCCGTCGTGTCCTGCGACTGCGAGCCGTTGGTCGAGGTCGAGCGGACGACCTGGCCGTCGGGATCGTACTTTTGTTCCTGGGTGGTGGAACGGCTGTGGTCGATGTCGGCGGTGACCTGGACCCGCGCGGCGCCGGCGCCGACGACGCCCTCGACGATGTCCTTGATGCGCGCCTGAAGCTGGGACTCGGTCGTGGCCTTGGCGGCTTCGGCGTTGGCCGAGGTGAAGCCGGTGTCTTCCGAGCCGGCGGCCAGGGTGCGGTTGGACTGGTCGGTCACCGTGACCTTGTCCGGCTTCAGGTTCGGCACCGAGGAAGCGACGACGTTGCGGATGGCGCGGACCTGGTCGGCGCTCAGGTCGCGACCGCCGACGCCCACGACCACGGCGGCGGTCGGGTCGGTGGCGGCGGCCTGGAACATTTCCCGGCGCGGCATGGTGATATGGACGCGGGCCGAGGTGATGCCGCGCATCGACATGATGGTGCGCGACAGCTCGCCTTGCAGGGCGCGCTGCTCGTTGAGGTTCTGCTGGAACTCGGTCTGGCCCAGCACCGACTGGTTGTCGAAGATCTCGTAGCCGACGCTGCCCGAGGTCACGAGACCCTTGCCCGCCAGCAACAGGCGCGCGGTGCCGACTTCGTCGCGGCTGACGAAGATGGTCGAGCCGTCGCCCTTGGAGCTGTACTTGATCGCAGCCTGATCGAGGGCGGCGCTGATCTCGGAGGCTTCGCGCAGGTCGAGGTTGGAATAGAGCAGAGCGTCAGGCGCCTGGCCCACACGCAGCATGACGGCGACCAGCACAGCGGCCACGCCCGCGGCGACGCCAAGCACTGCGGCCAAGCGGCCGATCCCGAACTTCTGCAACGCCGCCGTGAAGCCGCCCACGCGTCCCCGCCTCATACTGGCGGGAGGACCACACCGCCCCGCTAGGCAGAAACTGCCGCCTGGATGGTAAACGCCGCGTTAAGATGCGTTAAAGATTGAAGGAATCCTCCCTTTCCCTTCTCCCCGTTAGGGAGAAGGTGGCTCGCGCAGCGAGACGGATGAGGGGTGACTGCGCGACCGCCGCCTTTAGGCGAACCCAAACACGAAAAAGGGGTGAGGCCCTGCCGGCAACGGCAATGCTCACACCCCTCATCCGAGCGCCTTCGGCGCCCACCTTCTCCCTCAAGGGGAGAAGGGCTTTCTTTCGCCTTAGGCCGCCTTCAGCAGCTCCGCCTTCTGCTCCGCCGCCGCCTTGATGCGGGCTTCGGCGATGGCGTCAGCGATCAGGTGGGTCGGCTTGTTCTCGACCACCGAACGCTCGAGGATTTCCTCGAAGGTGTCCATCAGGCGCGACAGCTTGCCTTCGACCCAGGAGGCGTCATAGGCGCCGCCCGACTGGCGGGCGTTCATTTCCGAGGCGACGTTGATGATGCCGCCGCCGTTGACGACGTAGTCGGGGGCATACAGCACACCGCGACGGAACAGCTCGTCGCCGATGTCGGCGGTGGCCAGCTGGTTGTTGGCGGCGCCGCAGACGGCCTTGACCTTCAGACGGTCGAGCGTCTGCAGGTTCAGCGTCGCGCCCAGGGCGCAGGGGGCATAGATGTCGGCGGCGACGTCATAGATGGCGTCGGGCGAGACGATCTCGGCGCCGGTCGCAGCGGCCACGGCGTCCAGGTTGGCCTGGTTGACGTCGGTGATGATCAGCTTGGCGCCGGCCTTGTGCAGCTTCTCGGCCAGATAGGCGCCGACGTGGCCCACGCCCTGGATGGCGACGGTCAGGCCGGTCATGTCGTTCTGGTTGAACAAGCGGCGCGCCACGACCAGGTTCGAGCGGAACACGCCCTCGGCGGTGACGGGGCTGGGGTCGCCCGAGGCTTCCGGGCCGTCCTTGAGGCCGAGCACGTATTCCGTGACCTTGCGGGCCTCGGCGATGTCCTCGACCGAGGTGCCGACGTCTTCGGCGGCGTAGTAGTTGCCGCCCAGGCCGTTCAGGAAGCGACCGAAGGCGCGGAACAGCTCCGGCGACTTCTGGGTGCGGCTGTCGCCGATGATGACCGACTTGCCGCCGCCCATTTCCAAGTCCGCGACCGCGTTCTTGTAGCTCATGCCCTTGGACAGACGCAGCACGTCTTCCAGCGCTTCCTCAGCGGTGGCGTAGTTCCACATGCGGGTGCCGCCGACGGCGGGGCCGCGCGCGGTGGAGTGAACCGCGACGATGGCCTTCAGGCCGGTTTTCTCGTCATGGAAGGCGTGGACGCCTTCATGGTTCGCGAAAGAGGGGGAATCAAACAGCGTCTTGCCCATGACAGGCCTTTCCTGGGGTATTTTTTATTGCGCGAGGAGATACGCCGCGCCCGCCTAAACGGCAAGCATGACGGTTTCGCGTCAGGAAAAGACTCAGCGCGCCTTGGGATCAGCCCGCAGCGCCGGCAGCACCGGCCCGGCCCCGGACGGCAAGGGCGCGGCGGCGTCGCGCAGCCAGGCCTCGACGTCGCGATAGACGACCTCGCCCTGCAGGTCGCGGTTCAGGATGTGCCAGCCGTTCGGATAATAGGCGGTGCGCAGGTTGGGCCGCTCGCCCGCCCGCTCCAACGCCAGCCGCATGGGCCCCCTGCGCACGATCTGGTCGTGGGCGCCGTAGAGCAACAGGGTCGGTTTCTCGATCGCGCCGAGACGCATCGAGGCCGCTTCCATCAGGTCGACCAGGCCGTGCATGGAATCAAAGCGGGTGGAGAGGATGCTGGACGGATCGCGCCCGTTGCGGATCAGCTCCAGCGTATTGTCCGAGGCTCGGATATTGCGCACCGCGAAGGCGGGGGGCTCAACCGCCCTGTCGCCCATCAGCCGGGCGGCGGCCCAGAGGCCGGCGCGGTTGAACGCGCTCTGGCTGGACCAGCCCCAGACGCCGGGAGCCAGCAGGACCACCCGATCGGCGTCGGGCGGGCTCTCGCCTCCGAAGGCGGCGATGGTCGATGAGCCGCCCATGCTCTCGCCGGCCACTACGATCAGGGCGTTGGGCCGCTCGGCGCGGACAAGCGAGACGATGGTGCGCAAGTCGGCGCTGGTCAGGCTTTCGGGCGCGAACTCGCCGCGATGGGGCGACAGGCCGAAGCCGCGCTGGTCATAGGCCCAGGTCTCGATGCCGCGTGTCGCCCACCACGGCCCGGCCAGTCGGAAGGAGGCGTAGTGGTCGTTGAAACCGTGCAGGGCGACGATGACGGCCCAGGGTTGCTGGCCTTCCGGACTCCAGCGCAGATAGGGCAGCCGCGCGCCATCCTGAACCACGAAGGCGCCGCGATCCAGCGCCTCCGCCTCGATGCGCGGGCCGGTGAAGCCGACGGGCGGGGTCTGGGGCGCCTGAAGATGCGGCGTGGCGCAGGCGGCCAGGGCAAAGCTGAGCAGCACGGCGCCCATCAACCCGCGAAGAGCCTTCCCTTCTCCCCTCGAGGGAGAAGGTGGGCGCTGAAGGCGCTCGGATGAGGGGGAGGTTTCGGCAGGCAGACGGTCCGCCGATGAGCATGAGGTTGCCCGCCCCCTCATCCGTCTTGCTCCGCAAGCCACCTTCTCCCTCGAGGGGAGAAGGGAAAGAAAGCTGCGCATTACGCCAGTATCTCCGCTGTCCTCTGGCGAAGGTAGGGCAGAACCTCGGTTTCAAACCACGGATTTTTGCGCAGCCAGGCCGTATTGTGCCACGACGGGTGCGGCAGGGGCAGGACGGCGGGGGCGTAGTCGCGCCAGGCGCGGACGGTTTCGGTCATGGTGGCGCGGGCTTTGTCGCCCAGAACCCAGGTCTGGGCGTAGCCGCCGACCAGCAGGGTCAGCTCGACCTTGGGCAGTTCGGCCAGCAGCCGGGGTCGCCACAGCTCGGCGCAGCGGCGCGGCGGCGGATAGTCGCCGCCTTTCGGATTGGTGCCGGGAAAGCAGAAGGCCTGGGCCGCGACGCCCAGACGCGGATCGCCGTAGAAGGTGGTCTCGTCCACGCCCAGCCAGTCGCGCAGGCGGACGCCGGACGGGTCGGTGAAGGGCAGACCGCTTTCATGCACCCGCCGCCCCGGCGCCTGGCCGCAGATCAGCAGGCGCGTCTGGGGCGCAACCATGACCACCGGGCGCGGCGTGTGGGGCAGATGACCCAGGCAGGCCCGGCAGGCGCGGATGTCGGCCAGGACTTCGTCCAGGCCGGTGTCCGGTTCAGTCGAAATCGTCATCCGATTTTTCGACCGGCGGCAGGGCCGCCAGAGCCGCAGCCGTCTCGGCCTCGGTCGGCAGGCGCAGACGGATCACGCCCTTGAAGGCGTTCGGATCGACCACCTTGCCCTTCTTGGTGATGGTCAGCTTGCCCTGACGCATCAGGCCCAGGGCCGTGGCGCGAACCTTGGGCAGCATGCGCTGCCACTGCTCGGGCTGCAGCTCTTTGGCTACGTCCGAAGGTTCAATGCTCTTGCCGCCGACGTTCTTGGGGTCGGCCTTGGCCAGTTTTTCAAAAATGGCCGCTTCGATTGGATCGCTCATAGGGTCTATATGCTGCACCGCAAGATCGGAAAGAAGGCGTAATCGGCATGGTCGCGAAAATCACAGTCACCGAAGGCGAGTTCGCAGGTTGGCAAACCTATGACCTGCACGACACCTTCGACGTGGTGGTCGGCCCCTTCTACGGCAAACTGGACCCCGACGGCCATATGCGCTGCGCCTTCCGCGCCGAGCAGAAACACATGAACGCCGGCGGCCGCATGCACGGCGGCTGCCTGATGACCTTCGCCGACATCGCCATGTTCCAGATCGCCTATCAGGAGATGGAGGGGGCGTCCGGCGTGACGGTGCAGCTGGATTCCACCTTCATCGACGGCGCCTATGTGGGCGAACTGATCGAGGCGACCGGCCAGGTCACCAAGGCGGGCAAGAGCCTGATCTTCGTGCGCGGCCAGATCAATACCGGCGAGCGACTGTTGATGACCTTCTCGGGCGTAATCCGGAAATTCACGCCGCGCGACTGAGGCCGCCTACTTCGCAGGCGCGGCGTAAACCACGCGGCACTCGCCATCGACGGTGGTGTAGCGCCCGTTGGCGGCGTCCACGAAGGCGATGCGGCCGCCGTCGTTGTATTCGACCTTGCCGGTCGAGCGGCCCTTGAAGGTCTCGACGCCATAGGTCCAGCAGGTGATGTCCGCCGGGCGGTCGCTGAAGGTCGCGTCATTGCGCGCGCGTCGGCTTTCGGTGCAAGCGGCGGCGGAGACGGCGAGACCGAGGACGAGGGTGATCGTGAGCGCTCTGTTCATGCCGCACAGCTTGGCACGGCGAACGGAGGTCGAAAAGCCTTTAGACCCCGGCCTTCGCCGCAGGACGTGCGCGGCAGGCCTCCAGCCAGCGGGCCAGATGGGTGAACTCTTCCGGCGGGCGGTATTTGACCAGCCGGGCGAAGTCCAGACCGACCGCCGCGACGATGTCGGCGATGGTGAAGCGGTCGGCGGCGATGAAAGCGTGCTCGGCCAGTTGGCGGTCCAGCAGGCGCATGAATTTCTCGGCCCCGACGCGGCTGTATTCCGCCACCTGCGGCTGAGGGGCCTCCAGCGCGGCCAGGGCCGGATGGCTGAAGCGGACATTCAGCATCATCGGGTTGGCCAGGTAGATCTCGCAGCGGCGGGTCCACATCTCGATCAGCGCCTGCTCCTTCGCATCGTGACCGAACAGGTTCGGCTCCGGATACAGGGCCTCCAGATAGCGGCAGATGGCGATAGATTCCGAGATGCAGGTCCCGTCGTCCAGTTCCAGCGCCGGGACGTGGGGCACGCCGACCTTGGCGCGATAGTCCGCCGTGCGGTGCTGACCGGACAGCAGGTCGATCTCCACGAAGTCGACGTTGTCGAGGCCCTTCTCGGCCATGACCCAGCGGACCCGGCGCGGGTTGGGCGCGCGATGCGAGGTGTAGAGCTTCATCGGAAACGATCCCCTCAGTCTGTCGGAAGACGCTTTACTGGCCGAACACCGAGGCCGGCATGGCCCCGACGATGCAGGCGGTCATCAGGGTGGCCAAGAAGCCGGCGAACAGGGCCTTCCACACCAGACCCAGAACCTCTTCGCGGCGCTCGGGCATCAGCACCGACAGGCCGGTGACGGTGATGCCGACCGAGCCGATGTTGGCGAAGCCGCACAGGGCGTAGGTCATCAGCATCCGGGTGCGCTCGCTCATGTCGCCCGCCGGGACCTCGCCCAGTTTGATGAAGGCGACGAACTCGGTCAGGGTCAGCTTGACGCCCAGGAGCCAGCCGGCGGTGTGAGCGTCGGCCCACTCCACCCCGATCAGCCAGGCGACGGGCGAGAAGACCACGCCCAGGATGCGCTCGACGCTCAGTTGCTCGCCGCCGATCCAGAAGGCGCCCAGCATGACGTTGGCCAGGGCTACCAGGGCCACGAAAACGATCAGCACCGCCGAGATATTCAGCACGACCATCAGGCCATCCGAGGTGCCCTTGACGATGGCGTCGACCGCGCCGTCGTACTTCAGGGCCGAATTGTAGTCGGCGACCGCACCGCCCTGCCCCGGCTTCTCGGGAATGATGATGCGGGCCAGCAGGATGCCAGCCGGGGCCGAAACGATGGAGGCGACCAGGACGTGGCCCGCCGCATTGGTCAGGACCGGGCCGAGAATGGTGGCGTAGGCCACCATGGTCGAGCCGGCGACGGTGGCCAGACCGACCACCATCATCAGGAAGACCTCGGACCGGGTCAGCTTGTCCAGATAGGCGCGGATGACGATAGGGCTTTCGATCATGCCCAGGAATACGTTGGCCGCGACCGCCAGAGCCGAGGCGCCGCCCAGACCCATGGTGCGCTGGAACAGGAAGCCGAAGCCCAGGGTGATCCACTTCAGGATCTTCCAGTGCCACAGCAGGGCCGACAGGGCCGAGATCACCAGGATCAGCGGTAGTACCTTGAAGGCGAAGGTGAACAGGGCGCCTTCATTGGCGACGGCATAGGGTTGGTCGCCGCCGGCCAGATAGCCAAAGACGAACTTGGTCCCCTCTTCGGTCGCCAGCTCCAGCCCCTTCACCGCATTGTTGATGGCGTCCAGCACCACCTGTGAACCCGGAATGGCGAAGGTCGCCAGCACCAGGGCCGCCTGCACCGCCACCGCCCCGATCGCCAACCGCCAGGGGAAGACCTTGCGGTTCTCGGACACCGCCCAGCAGAGGCCGATGATGACGACCAGGCCGAACAGGCTCTGGAGGTTCAGGAGGGTGAACATGGGAAAGGCGGCTCCGGGAGCGACCGACGGCCGAGAGCCGCCTTTAAAATCTGCTTGAACGCTACCCTAAGCCTTCTGGTCAAGAGCGCGTGCGGCGTCCTGCCGCGGCAAAGCCTCGCCGGAGCCTAAACTTCGCCGTTATGCGAGCGGCCAATCACCGTTACGTCATCAATGGGGAGAGGTCGGATGCGCAAGGAACTGATCTGGGCGGCGGCGGCGAGCGCCCTGCTCGCGGGATGCCAGGACACGTCGCGTCAGCACCTCGAGGAGTCTGTGGACATGGCCCTGATGGAACCGGCGCCGCCCGCCGGGGCCGCGTCCGCGCCAGGCAGCGCCGCAACACCGGTCGTCGCGCCCAGCATCGCCTATGCCTATCGTTTCGGGCTGGAGCTTCCGGCGGAGGCCGTGCCGACCGTCATGGGGCGACACGAACAGGCCTGCATCGCCGCCGGGCCGTCGGTCTGTCAGGTGATCGGCGCGAGTTCCAGCCGCATGGGCCGCGATTCCGTCGAAGCCCGACTGGAGATGCGAGCGGCGCCCGCCTATGTCGGCCGCTTCCGCGCGGCGCTGGATGGCGAGGCCAGGGGCGCGGGCGGACGCGTGTCCCAGCAGGCGGTCGAGAGCGAGGACCTGACCCGGCAACTGGTCGACACCGAGGCGCGGATGCGGGCGATGGAAACCCTGCGCGACCGGCTGCAGCAGCTGCTGGCCACCCGCAGCGGCACGCTGGAACAGTTGCTGCAGGTCGAGCGCGAACTGGCGCGAGTGCAGGGCGAACTGGACGCGACGCGTTCGGCCCTGGCGGTCATGCGGACGCGGGTGCAGACCTCCAGACTGGACGTCACCTATAGCGCGGCGGGGCGACTGGCGCCCGACAGCGCGGCGCGACCGGTCGTGGATGCGCTGAACTCGGCCTCATACGCCTTCATGACGTCGCTGGGGATGCTGATCCTGTTTATCGCCAGCGTCCTGCCGGTCCTGCTGGTCGGGGCCCCGCTGATCTGGCTGCTGTGGCGCTGGCGCAGACGCGTGCGCGCCCGCAAGGCCGCCGAGGCGGCGCGCAAGAAAAAGGCGGAGGGTGACCCCTCCGCCTGATCTGATCAGAGCTGGCCGCGAACCAGCTTGCCGTAGTCGTCCATCAGGCTCAGCGACAGCTCGCCCGGCGTGAAGCGGTGCTCGCCGATCTCGCTGACCGGAGTGACCTCGGCGGCCGAGCCGGTGAGGAAGCACTCCGAGAAGTCTGACAGCTCTTCCGGCAGGATGTCGCGAACCACGACCTCGATGCCCTTGGCCTGGGCCATCTCGATCACGGTCTGGCGGGTGATGCCGTCCAGGATGTGATCGACGCGCGGGGTGTGCAGGACGCCGCCCTGAACGAAGAAGACGTTGGCCCCGGTGGCCTCGGCGACATAGCCGCGCCAGTCCAGCATCATGGCGTCAGCGTAGCCGCGCTTCTCGGCCGCCGTCTTGGACATGGTGCAGATCATGTAGAGGCCGGCGGCCTTGGCCGTCGATGGGGCCGTGGCCGGGTCCGGGCGGCGCCACTTGGCCCACTCCAGACGGATGCCGCGCTTCTTGACCTCCGGGTCGAAATAACTGGGCCACTCCCAGGCGGCGATGGCCAGGTGAACCTTGCTGTTCAGCGAGGAAACGCTGAGCTGTTCGGCGCCCAGATAGGCCACCGGACGGATGTAGCAGTCCGTCATGCCGTTCTTTTCGCAGGTTTCCTTGCAGGCGGCGTCGATCTCGGCCACGCTATAGGGAATGTCGAAGTCGAGCAGGTTGGCGGAGCGTTTCAGGCGCTCGCTGTGCGCCGTCAGCTTGAAGATTTCGCCGCCGTACATACGCTCACCCTCGAAGACCGACGAGCCGTAGTGAAGGCCATGGGTCAGAACGTGCGTTTTTGCTTCCCGCCAGGGCACGAACGCGCCGTCAAACCAGATCCAGCCGTCACGATCGTCGAAAGGAACGAAGGCCATTGAATAACGTCTCCCGGGGATGTGGTCCGGTTACACTCTTCTCTCCCGCCGCCGTCAACGCCTTTGCGTTCAGCAGGATCGCCTAGAACATGACTGATACGCGCTCGAACGGCCGCTCCGGCCCTGTTGCAGCCCCCGGCGCCGGCCGCCACCTTCTGGTCGTGGACGATGACGACAGAATCCGCGAACTGCTGAAAGAGTTCCTGGCGCGCGAGGGCTATCGCGTGACCGGCGCCGCCCATGCGGGCGCGGCGCGGCGGCTGGTCGAACTGATCGAGTTCGACCTGATCGTGCTGGACGTCATGATGCCCGGCGAGAGCGGTTTCGACCTGACCAGCTGGATCCGCAGTCAGGCGTCGCTGTCCAAGACCCCCGTCCTGCTGCTGACCGCCAAGGGCGATCCCAACGACCGGATCGAAGGCCTGTCGCGCGGCGCCGACGACTACATGTCCAAGCCCTTCGACCCGCGCGAGCTGGCGTTGCGGATCGAGGCCATCCTGCGCCGTACCGGCGGCAAGCCGATGACCCCGCGCGAGATCCGCATGGGGCCGGCGGTGTTCGACATGGAGCGGCTGGAGCTGACCCGCGACGGCGAACTGCAACGCCTGACCGAGGCCGAGGCGCAACTGCTGAAGACCCTGGCGATCCACGCCCACTCGCCGGTCGAGCGGATGAACCTGTCGCCCGACACCGCCGACATCACCGGCCGCGCCGTGGATGTTCAGGTGACGCGCCTGCGCCGCAAGCTGGAGGCCGACCGCAAGAACCCGCGCTATCTGCAGACCGTGCGCGGCGTCGGCTACATGCTGGCCCCGGATTGATCGGCCGATGAGGCTGCTGCCCCTCCCTCTCTGGGCGCGGATGATCAAGCGCCGTCTGCCGACCTCGCTATGGGGGCGGTCGCTGCTGATCATCGTCCTGCCGGTGCTGGTCATGCAGGGGGCCGTGACCTGGGCCTTTTTCGACGCCCACTGGCAGGCCGTGACGGCGCGCCTGTCCGAAGGGCTCGCGGGAGACGTGGCCTGGGCCGCCGAAAGCTATCGCGACCAGCCGACGCCGCAGAACCTGAGCGTCATCGCCGACCGGGCCGAGCGGTCGATGCAGCTGTCCATCGCCTTCCAGGAAGGGGCCGTCCTGCCCAAGGAACAGCGGCGCGGCGCCATCGGCGTGGTCGATCGCACGCTGGAGAAGGCGCTGGCTTCGCGGCTGGACCAACCCTTCTGGTACGACACCACCCGCTACCCCGCCTATGTCGACATCCGGGTGCAGGAGCCCGGCGGCGTGCTGCGCGTCATCGCTCCGCGCGAACGGGCTGTGGCGACCCAGGCGCATATCTTCGTGCTGTGGCTGACAGTGGCGACCATTCTGCTCCTGGGGGTGGCGGTGCTGTTCATCCGCAATCAGGTGCGGGCCATCGAACGTCTGGCCGACGCCGCCGAGGCCTTTGGTCGGGGCGAGACCGTGCCGCGCTTCAAGCCGCACGGCGCGCGGGAAGTCCGCGCCGCCGCCAGCGCCTTCCTGGACATGCGCGCCCGCATCCAGCGCCATATCGAGCAGCGCACCGCCCTGCTGGCCTCGGTCAGCCACGACCTGCGCACGCCCCTGACCCGTCTGCGGCTAGAGCTGGCTCTGGCCCCGCCCTTCAAGCGGGCCGAGGCCATGAAGGGCGACCTGGACGAGATGGAGCACATGATCGACGAATACCTGGCCTTCGCGCGCGGCGAGGCGGGCGAGGCGATCCAGACGGTCTCGGTCCCCGAGATGCTGCGCCGCGCCGCCGAGGACGCCCGCCGCGCCGGGGCCGAGGTCACGGTCGAGACGCCCGACGAACTGGACGCCCATCTGCGCCCCCTCGCCTTCCGCCGCGCCCTGAACAATCTGGCCGGCAACGCGGCCGTGCACGGTGAGCATGTCCGGCTTTCGGCCCGTCCCCTGCCCTCGGGCGGCATCGAGATCGCCATTGAGGACGACGGGCCCGGCATCCCCGACGACATGCACGAAGAAGCCTTCCGGCCCTTTTCCCGGCTGGACGCCTCGCGCAATCAAAACAGCAAGGGCGTCGGCCTGGGTCTGGCCATCGCCCGCGACGTGGCGCGCGGCCACGGCGGCGACATCACCCTGAGCCGCAGCGACCTGGGCGGCCTCAAGGCCTCAATCCGGCTGCCCGGATGATCTGTCGCACCCCCCTAGCGTTACCGTAGGAACGAGGCCATGTTGCACCCGTTCCAGGGGGGCCTGGATCAGGAGTCCGTATGATGCGTCATTTCGCATTTCTAGCACCGCTCACCGCCGCGATCGCACTGGCTGGCGCCGCCGCCGCTCAACCGTCGTCCGTCAGCGTCACCGTCAGCCCCGACTTCGCCAAGACCGCCGCTGAACTGGGCCAACGCGACGTCCAGCAGCAGGTCGATGATCTGACCGCCACGGTCACGCGTGTCCTGACCGAGCGCAACGCTCTGGACGGCGCCCGGATCGAACTGGTCATCACTGACCTGAAGCCGAACCGTCCGACCATGCAGCAGGTGACCGACAAGCCCGGCCTCGACATGATGCGCAGCCTCTCGATCGGCGGCGCCGCCATCGAGGGCTCGGTCACAACCGCTTCGGGCGAGGTTCACCCGGTGAAGTACGACTATTATTCCAACACCTTGGCCGAAGTGCGCGGTTCCACCACCTGGCAGGACGCCAGCACCGCCTTTGACCGCCTGGCCCGCAACCTGGCCGAAGGCCGCTACGTCAAACGCTGAAGGGTCAGCCGCTAAGTTCGGTGGACTTGGCTACAGCCGCCTGAACGGCGCTCTCGACCGCCCGGTCGAGGGCGCCGTTTTCGTTCAGAGCCAACAGGCCAGCCTGGGTCACGCCGCCGGGCGAGGCTACGCGGTCGATCAGGGCGTCCAGGGCTTCGGCGCCTTCAACGCCCGCTGCGGCGGAGCGCAGGGTGGCGCGGGCCAGCCGCACGGCGGCCTCTGGCGTCAGGCCTTCCGCGACCCCGGCCTGGGCCAGGGCGCGGGTGAAGGCGAAATAATAGGCGGGGCCGCAGCCGGACACGGCGGTCGCGGCATGCATGGCGGCTTCGTCGTCCAGATGGACGGTCTCGGCGATGGGCGCGAACAGGGCCTCGCCCACCGCGCGGGCCGCGGCGTCAGCGGCCCAGATGGTCGCCACGCCCTGAGCCTGAGCCACGCCGGTGGTCGGCATGATGCGCACAATGGAACGACCGTCGAAGCCTTGGGAAATCGTCTCGCGCCTCACCCCGGCCATGACCGAGACGATGACGGCGTCGGAAGCGAGATGCGGCAGGATAGAGCGCGAGGCCTCGAACCACTTGGCCGGTTTGACGCCGATGACAAAGACGCGGGCGTCGGCCAGGGCCTCAAGCGGCGGATTGATCCGCGCGCCCAGGGCCCGCGCCGCCTCGGCGGCGGGCTTCTCGGACGGGGTCAGGATGATGAGGTCGGCGGGATCGACCGCGCCGGTCTTCAGCCAGCCCTCCAGGATGGCCGAGCCCAGTCGTCCCACGCCTTGCAGGACGACCGGGCGGCTCATTACGCGTTGCCCACGGTTTCGAACAGGCAGGCGTCGATCGCTTCCTGGGCCTTCTTGGAGCCGCGCACCATGAAGTCGAAGGCGGGATAGTAGCGGTCGGCGGCCTCGATGGCGGCGTCGATCATGGACGCGGCCTGGGCCAGGGTCGGACGCTCGCTGTGCGGAAGGGCCAGCGAGTGACGGAAGACGATCTCGCCCTCGTCCGGCCAGACCTCGAAATGGCCCAGCCAGGTGCGCTGGTTGATCATCGCCACCAGTTCATAGGCGGCGGCGCGGCGCGTCTTCATGACGCGCAGGTCCAGGGCGCAGCACAACTGCAGGCAGTCGCCCTCGGGCCGCCAGGCGAACCACAGCTCATAGTCCTTCCAGTCGCCGGCCAGGGCGAAGGCGAGATCGCCGTCGTCCGTGCGGTCGAACGGCAGGTTCTCCGCGTTGAGGACATGCTCCACGACATCAAGGGGGTCGTAGGGAACGTCGACCTCTTCGGGTCGGGCTGCATCCATCAGGGATTCACATTCTTACTCAGGGGTCGCGACTCACGACCTGCAAACGAACGGTAAACGTGTTCGGAGATTCGGCTCAACCGGCTGTATCGGCGTCCGGCGCAGCAGCTGTGGACGGTCCTGACGAAGTCTTTTTCACGTTCGATTTCTGAGCCTTAAGCTCCGCGAGTTCGGCGCGCAGGGCGGCGATCTCGTCCTTCAGCACGTCGAACTCGTCGCGGCGGACCAGATCCATCTCGGCCACGAAGCGGTCGGTCTGGGCGCGCCAGGCGGCCTTGGCCTCGTCGCCCGCGGCCTGGGCCAGGCCCATGGCGCCGGTGGTCAGCTTGGCGAACTCGTCGAGGATCGGATTGCGCGTCTGCATGATGAAATCTCGCGTCTCTGCCACACCAGTATATGGTTAATGGCGACTTAAATTGGGTGAACGAAACCTTTCCGTCCGAACCGGCTATAAACTGCTTCGCTGGAAAAGCGCGCGACGAATGCAGTCTCTCTTGCTAGAGATTTCAGGTCCCAAACGGCGCTGACGGAGGCCCTGTGCCCTTCCCCGAATTCGACCCTGTCCTGATCCATCTCGGCCCCCTGCCCATCCGCTGGTACGCCCTGGCCTATGTCGCCGGGATCGTGCTGGGCTGGTGGTACGCCTCGCGTCTGGCCAAGACGGAGCGGCTGTGGTCGCCCGGCAAGCCGCCGGTGACGGGTCCGCAGTTGGACGACCTGGTGCTGTGGATCACCCTCGGCGTTATCCTGGGCGGTCGCTTCGGCTACGCTCTCTTCTACAAGCCGGCCATGTTCGCCCAGATCTTCACCGGCGACAGCTGGGGCGAACGGCTGGAGCTGCTGCAGCTGTGGACCGGCGGGATGAGCTTCCACGGCGGCTTCCTGGGCGTCGTCATCGCCATCGCCCTCTACGCCAACCGGCAGAAGATCAATCCGCTGACCCTGGGCGACCTGATCGCGCCCGTCGCGCCGATCGGCCTGCTGTTCGGGCGCATCGCCAACTTCATCAACGGCGAGCTGTGGGGCCGCGAGACGACGGTGCCCTGGGCCATCCGCTTCTGCAACGCCCGCATTGAACAGATGTACGGCTTCTGCCCCGCCGGTAACGAACCGCGCCACCCCAGCCAGCTGTATGAGGCGGGCCTTGAGGGGCTGTTGCTGCTGATCATCCTGTCGCTGGCGATCTGGAAGTGGAAGATGCTGAAGCGCCCGGGCTTCGTCACCGGCCTGTTCCTGCTGGGCTACGGCGTCTGCCGCGCCGCGCTGGAGAACGTGCGCCAGCCCGATGCCGGTCTGGAGAACCTGCCGCTGGGCCTGACCATGGGCATGATCCTGTCGATCCCGATGATGCTGGCGGGCGTCTGGCTGATCTGGCGGGCGCTGAAGAAGCCGGTCGTAGCGGAGGCGTAGGACCGTTATGGCGGAGACCCTCAAGGACCGTCTGGTCCGCGAGATCGCGCTGACCGGGCCGATGACGGTGGCGGACTATGTCACCCGCTGCCTTCATGATCCGCGCGGCGGCTATTACGCGACCCGGCCAGCGCTGGGCGAAGGCGGCGACTTCATCACCGCGCCCCTGGTCAGCCAAATGTTCGGCGAGCTGATCGGTCTGTGGGCGATCGAAGTCTGGAGCCGTCTGGGCGCGCCCGAGCGGGTGCGGTTGGTCGAGGTCGGGCCCGGCGACGGGACGCTGATGTCTGACGTCCTGCGCGCCGCGCGGCTGGTCCCCGGCTTCCTCGAGGCCGTCGATCTGATCCTGATCGAGCCCAGCGCGCCGTTGCGGGCCGAACAGGCGCGGCGGCTGGCCGACGCCGACGTTCATCCCCGCTGGCTCAGCGCCCTGCATCAGATCGAGACCGACGCGCCGATCATCCTGATCGCCAACGAGGTGCTGGACTGCCTGCCCGCCCGCCAGTTCATCAAGACCGAGGGCGGCTGGGCCGAGCGCCGCATCGGGGTCACCGACGATCATGACCTGACCTTCGGCCTGACGGCCATCTCCGGCGGCTTCGAACGCCCCGAGTACGATGTCGAGCCGGGCCAGATCGTCGAGATTTCGGAGCAGCAGGCGGCCTTCGCGCGCGATCTGGCGGTCCTGGTCAAGGCGGCCTCGGGCGCCGCCCTGCTGATCGACTACGGCCGCAGCAGGCCCGGCGCGGGCGACACCTTGCAGGCCCTGCGCCGGCACCGGAAGGTCGATCCGCTGACGACGCCGGGCGAGGCCGACCTGACGCAGTGGGCCGACTATCCCACCGTCCTGGAGGCCGCCGTGCGCACCGGGGCCGACGTCACCGGCTCCGTCAGCCAGGGCGCCTTCCTCAGGGCCCTGGGGATCGAAGCCCGCGCCCAGAAGTTGATCCAGGCCCGCCCCGACGCCGCCCCGATTATCCAGCGTCAGCTGGATCGCCTGACCGCGCCGGACCAGATGGGCGAACTGTTCAAGGCGGCGGCGATCTTCTCGCCCCGCGCCCTGGCGCTGCCGGGTTTCTGAGGACTGCGGCCGTCCGCAGGGAGTTTGACGATGCGTTTTTCAGACTGTGAACGGGCCGTGCTGCTGGCCGTGAAGGGCGTGGGCCCCAAGGTCGTCGAGCGGCTGGAGGAACAGGGTCTGGGCGGCTTTGAACGCCTGGCCCAGGCCGATCCGGTAGTCGTCTGCGCCGGCGCCGCCGCCAGTGTCGGCTCGACCTGCTGGAAGAACAGCCCCCAGGCGCGCAAGGCGGTCGAGGCCGCCGTCGCCGCCGCCCGATCATCGCCGGAGGCCGCATGAGCCTGAACCCCATCACCCACCCCCTGCTCGACAAGGCCGGGGTGCGCCACGGCTTCTTCACACGTGAGGGCGGCGTTTCTGAAGGCATCTACGCCGGGCTGAACGCCGGCGTCGGGTCCAAGGACGATCCAGCACTGGTGGCCGAGAACCGCCGCTGCGTCGCCGAATGGATGGGCGGCGGGCTGGACGACCTGTGCGGCTGCTATCAGATCCACTCCGCCGTGGCCCGCGTAGCCGACACGGGCTGGAAGGGCGAGCGGCCCGAGGGCGACGCCGTGGTGGCCGCCGTGCCCGGCCCCATCGCATCCGTGCTGACCGCCGACTGCGCGCCGGTCTTGTTCGCCGACGCCGAGGCCGGTGTGGTCGGCGCGGCCCATGCGGGCTGGAAGGGCGCTCTGGGCGGGATCATCCATTCGACCGTCGCAGCCATGGAGGCCCTGGGCGCACGCCCCGAACGCATGGTCGCCGTGATCGGCCCCTGCATCGCCCAGGCCAGTTACGAGGTCGGCGGCGACTATCAGGCGCGCTTCGCCCACCACGACCCCGGCAGCGAACGCTTCTTCGCCCCGGGCGCGACTGAGGGCAAATGCCTGTTCGACCTGCCGGGCTTTGTCCTGTGGCGGTTGGAGCAATCCGGGGTCGGCGACGCCGACTGGACCGGCGACGACACGCGCGCGGACGCAAGCCGCTTTTACTCGAACCGGCGGGCGTTTCTGGCGGGAGAGACGGATTTCGGGCGGCTGATCAGCACGATCAGCCTGGGCTGAACTAGCCCGCCATCGCCATGTCGGGGACGCGGACGGTTTCCCGCCAGGCGTGGGGCTGGGCCAGCAGGGCGCGGACCAGCTTGTTGTTCAGCGCGTGGCCGGCCTTGACGCCTTCGTAGCGGCCCATCAAGGGGGCGCCGAGGACATAGAGGTCGCCGATCGCGTCCAGGGCCTTGTGGCGCACGAACTCGCGTTCCATGCGCAGACCGCCGGGGTTCAGGATCTCGTCGCCGTCGATGACCACGGCGTTCTCCAGCGAACCGCCGCGGGCCAGACCGGCCTGACGCAGGGCCTCGACCTCATGGGCGAAGCCAAAGGTGCGCGCAGCCATGATGTCCGAACGGAAGGTCGCCTCGTCCACGACGAAGTCCACCACCTGATTGCCGATGACAGGCGTAGGGAAGTCGATCTCGAAGCGCATCTCATAGCGGTCGCAGGGCAGAAGGACAGCGGACTTGTCGCCCTCCTCCACCCGGATCGGCTTGAGGATTTCGATGTAGCGGACCGGGGCTTCCTGACGACGGAAGCCGGCGCGGTCCAGCAGTTGCACGAACTGCAACGCCGAACCGTCCAGGATCGGCAGCTCGGGGCCGTCGACCTCGATCACGGCGTTGGAGACGCCCAGCGCGCACAAGGCGGCCATCAGGTGCTCGATGGTCGACAGACGCACGCCCGCCGCGTTCTCGATCATGGTGTTCAGGCGCGCATCGACCACGGCCTCGCCCGAGATGGGGATGCGGTTGTCGCGGTCGGTGATGTCGGTGCGCACGAAGACGATGCCCGTGCCCGGCGCAGCCGGACGCACGACCAGCTTGACGCGCTGGCCGGTGTGGACCCCCACGCCGGCGCAGATGGCCGGGGCGATGATGGTCTGTTCGTGATGGTCGTTACGGACCGGCAAGCTGGAAACTCTCTGTTGCGCGGCTCCGCGCAACGGGTGCGGAGTTCGCCTCACCTGTCGTTTAATCACGCACGCTCAAGGGTGAAATGAAAGATGGGTTTCGAAATGTTTCGGTCCGGTGACAGCCGGTAACAACGAAAAACGCCCCGGAGCCAGGCTCCGGAGCGTTTCAATCAGTGTCTCTTCCGATCAGTTCGCGAGGCGGCGAAGGAAGGACGGGATTTCGAGGTCGTCGTCTTCAGCGTGACCGGCCTGATAGTCCTGGGTCGGCTGGGTCGCCTGGGTCTGGCGCAGTTGCTGGGTCGTGCGGTTCGACGACGGCTGCGGCGCGTAGGACGGTTGCTGCTGCTGTTGCGGCTGCTGGCGCTTCTTGCCGAACAGGCTCCAGCCGCTGCGGCGGTGATCGCGATCGTCGTAGTATTCTTCTTCAGCGACCGGCTCTTCGCGGCGCGGGGCCGGACGGGCTTGCGGCTGTTGCTGCTGGCCGCGGTCGAAGTAGAGGTCGCCTTGCGAGGCGGCGGCGGGCTCGGCGCGGACCGAACCGGATTCGTATTCCTCGACCCAGGGGTCGACGATCGGCTCCAGATTACGAGGCGCGTCGTGGATGACGGGTTCCGGGCGCGGCTCGGGCGCGGCGCGGGCGGCCGGGGCCTCGTAGACAGGCGCCGGCTCGGGGGCGCGGACCGGTTCACGAACCGGGTCGATGCGGACCTCGGGCTGACGCGGGGACATCGTCGTGGGGCGGCGGTCCGAGAAGGCCGAACCCTGGGGCTCGATCTTCTGAATGACCGCCTCGTCCATGCCGGTGGCGACGACCGAAACGCGGATCTTGCCGTCCAGGGCCGGGTCGAAGGCGGCGCCGAAGATGATGTTGGCGTCGCCGTCCACTTCGGCGGCGATGGCGTTGGCGGCCTCGTCCACTTCCAGCAGGGTCATGTCCAGACCGCCGGTGATGTTGACCAGCACGGCCTTGGCGCCCTTGAGGCTGGTTTCATCCAGCAGCGGGTTGGCGATGGCGTTCTGAGCGGCCAGCAGGGCGCGGTCGTCGCCCGTGGCCTCGCCCGTGCCCATCATCGCCTTGCCCATTTCGGACATGACGGCGCGGACGTCGGCGAAGTCGAGGTTGATCAGGCCCGGCAGGATCATCAGGTCGGTGATCGAACGCACGCCCGAGTGCAGCACCTGGTCGGCCATGCCGAAGGCGTCGGCGAAGGTCGTGCGCTCGTTGGCGACGCGGAACAGGTTCTGGTTCGGAATGACGATCAGGGTGTCGACGTAGCGTTGCAGCTCGGCCACGCCGGAGTCCGCCAGACGCATGCGGTGACGGCCTTCGAAGGTGAAGGGCTTGGTCACGACGCCGACGGTCAGGATGCCGCGGTCGCGCGCGCACTTGGCGATGACGGGGGCCGCGCCGGTGCCGGTGCCGCCGCCCATGCCGCAGGTGATGAAGACCATGTGCGCGCCGTCCAGGTGCGCGTGGATCTCGTCAGCGCTCTCCTCGGCGGCGTTCATGCCGACTTCGGGGTGGGCGCCGGCGCCGAGGCCCTGGGTGATGGTTTCGCCCAGCTGGATGCGGCGGTCGGTCTTGGCGAAGCTGAGGTGCTGAGCGTCGGTGTTGGCTACGACGAACTCGACCCCTTCAAGGCCGGCGTCGATCATGTTGTTCACGGCGTTCCCGCCTGCGCCGCCGACGCCGAAGACGACGATGCGGGGCTTCAGTTCCGCGTTTTGAGGCTTCACCAGCGAGAGAGACATGATTGTTGTTCCGACCTTACCGACCCTGCCCGTTAGCCCCAATGCGAATCCCCGCCGATCGCATTGGTTATGAGCACGTTAAGCAAAACCCTGTCTGCGTTAACGAAGGGTTACTCCGGTAATATGAGTCGGCCGTTTTGAAAGCCCGCTTCTGTAGCTTGACCGCAGATTTCTTTCATTTTTCCGACCCCTGGGGCTGAAAAGCAAAAAGGGCGGCTCTTGCGAGCCGCCCTTTCCGTTTCGGATCGAACCGAACTTACCAGGGGCTGTAGCTGAAGCCGACGAAGAAGCGACGACCGTAGGGGTCGAAGGTCGAGGCGAAGCCGAGGTAAGCCGGCGGCTCAACATTCGTCAGGTTCGTGACACCCGCACGCATCGTAAGCTCGTCGTTGAAGCGATACCTGACGCTCACGTCGTGACGGACGAAGTTGCCAGTCGTGTACCAATCGGTCGGCTGACCGTCGATATTGCCGCTCGCCATGACGTCACGCGTCTTGACCAAGTCCTGCGAACCCATCCAGTCGGCCAGCCAGCTCACGTTGAAGCGCTCGTTGGGCGACCACGTCAGACGCGAGGTTCCTTCCAGACGGGGGTAGAAGACGTTGGTGGCCAGATCGTTGAATGAATCGCGATTGGTCAGGCTGGTGTACTGCTTCTGCTCGATCAGCCACAGCGCGCTGAAGGAGTAGTCGAAGCGACCCAGATTGAGGCCGAACATCTCTTCGGTGTCGATGCTGTAGTTAGCCGAAATGTCCAGACCGCGGGTTTCCAGCTTTGCGAAGTTCAGCGTCTGCAGAATGAAGCCGCCGATCGGGTCGCCTACAGGAGCACCGACCTTGAAGACGTTGAACGGATCCGTGTCGTTGTTGGGGTTCGCACGGAAGGTAAGGCTGCAAGCCAGTGCATCCAGTTCCTTGCCGTTCACGCATTGCTCGGCGATCTGCTGGCCCGAAGGCGTGACGATCACGTCATCAATCGTGATCTCGTAGTAATCGAGAACCAGGCTGAAGTTAGGAATGAAGCGCGGACGCAGAACCGTAGAGAAGGTGAAGGATTCCGAGGTTTCCGGACGCAGATCCGGGTTTCCACCCAGGACACTGGCGATACCGGCCGAGTAGTTCGGACGATAGTCGTCAGCAATCCCGACGGTCGCTTGGCTGAAGTCGTAGGTCAGACCCTTCGCCGCGGCCATCTTGGTGCAGTTGGCGATACGGTTCGCCTTGATCTCGGCGGCGTTGGCTCCGGTGAATCCAGCAATGGCGCGCGTATCGCAGGGATCCGTGAACGCGTTCACAAACGTCTGCCCATAGGGACGGAAGTTCTCGCTCAGGTTCGGAGCGCGGAAGGACGTGTTGAAGCTGCTCTTGAACGTAATGTCCGGGATCGGACGATAAACCAGGCTGACCCCGTACACATCGCCGGTGCCGGCCGTCGTATAGTCGAAGGTGCGATACGACCCGCTAAGCTCGGCAAAATCACCCATCCAGCTGTCACGGAACAGAGGCACGGCAACCTCGGCGAACAGCTCTTTGGTTTCGTATTCGGCGCCCAGGAAGTCATCGCCAGTGTTCAGTTGCAGCAGGCGACCAGCGGTATCGCGGCTACGACCGATGCCTTCGGTGTACTCACGACGATACTCGGCGCCCAGAGAGAAGCCGATCTGGCCGGCGCCCCAGAAGTCACCCAGTTCGCCGCCAAAGGTCGCGACCGCGCTTTCCTGAATATTCTTCTCGAGCACCGTAACGGCGGCCGAAATGTATTGGATGGCTTCCGGCGACTGATTGCCGTTGCCGAACACGTTCAAGGGCACGCAACCCGCGATTTCCGGGTTGGTCTTCGGATCGGCGTAGGTGGTGGCGGCCGTGTTGGGGTTCTGCTCCTGAATGGTGATGCCTTGAGCAGCGAGCAGCTGAACCCGGCAAACGACCTGGCCAGGACGGCCGTTGACGAGACCGCCGGTATCGACCACCGCGTCCATAGCGTGAGCGAAGCGGATGGCGTCCGGACCGGTTTCGCGGTTCCGGTTGTTCATCTCGCCATAGGTGTACGACAGATCCCAGTTGGCGTTGTTGATGAAGCCCACGCGATCGTAGTTGCCCTCGATCGCAGCGACATAACGCTGGACTTCCCGATTATTGGTTTGGTCGCGCGGAACGCCGAAGCCCCGATGCAACGCGATCGGCGCAGAAACGGCGGCTCCAGGGGCGCCCGGCGTCGTGTTCGTCGGATCAGAATAGGGGATGAAGGTGTTGCCGCGGATCGCAGCAACCAGGTTCGCCGGCAAGAAGGCGTTGTCAGTGCGGGTCGCGAACGAGCTGGTGCCCGAAATCCGACCCGGGGTGTTGCCGCTGTTGCAGGTCCGCGCTGCGCCGCCGAAGGGCGTGCCGCCGCAGGCAAGCGCCGAGTCGACGATAAAGATGTCCCAGAAGGAAAACTGACCTTGGTCGTAGGCATCCTCGGTCGTGTACTTGGCTTCAAATGACGCGCGGATATTGTCGTTGACGGTGTAGTTGGCGCCGACCTGATAGCGCTGCGATTCCTGCTCGGGGAAGCGCGTCCGGTTGTCAAAGGCCGTCAAGCCCGCAGGTTCGCCGTCGCCGCCGATGTTCCAGGGTCGGCTGGCGCCGGTGTTGCCGATCCGCTGGCCGAAGTTGGCCAGGCGCGCGGTCGTGCCGTCGAACCAGTAGGTATAGCTCGGATCGACGTTGAAGCAGTTGGAAGAGGTCGAGAAGCCGCGGCAGGCGGCAACCGGGATATCGGGGTCACCGAAGGGGCTGGGGCGCTGCATGTTGGCCAGGGTGGTCGAACCCCAGAGCGGGCGATCCAGACGACGGGCGTTGTAGAACTCACCCGTATCCACGAAACCGTCGGATGCGGGGCCAATGGCGGGGTTGGTCGGATCAGCGTCAATACCCAACGCAACGCGGCCGCGACGTATCCAGCCAATCTGGTCGGTACGAACCTCATCCGCCTTTTCATACTCGGCGTGAGCATAGAGGTTCAGACGGTCGTCGAGCAGGTTGATGCCGCCCAGAACCGACAGACGACGCGTCGCAGCGTCGCCGCCCTTCACCAGCTCACCGTAGTTGCCGTCGATCGTCAGACCTTCGAAGTCCTTACGCAGCGTGTAGTTGATCACCCCGGAAACAGCGTCAGCGCCGTAAACCGATGAGGCGCCGCCGGTGATGATCTCGATGTTCTGGATCAGAAGGCGCGGGATGATGGAGACGTCAACGGACAGGGAGCCTGCCGACGAACCGACATGGCGACGCCCGTCGATAAGGGTCAGGGTACGACCCGATCCGAGCGAGCGCAGGTTGGCGAACTCAAGACCGCCGTCGTTCAGACCCGTACCCGTCGTATCCGACGGCACCAGCGAGTTGGACAGGGCGGGAATCGTGGCGAGGTAATCGATAACCGTCGGCAGACCGGTCTCCAGAAGCGCAGCGCCGTCAATCTGAATGATCGGCGCGGCCACCGTGGTCGGGTCGCGGCGAATGCGTGAACCGGTGACGACAATTTCGTCAACCTTGGTCGCGCTTTCTTCCTGCGCTGACGGCTGAGTCTGCGCGAATGCAGGCGCAGAGACCGCGATCAGGCCTGCCAGAACCGTCGTTCCGAACAAATACCTACGCTTCAAATTCATAGTGGTTCGCCCCCAGATAATGAACATCAACGCGCGACTCGCAAAAGAACGCGCGCACGTTGGGACCCTCGTAATGGAAAATGACGCCGCGACAACCTTTGTGGCTGAAATCGGACCATCTCGCGTCAGACCTGTAACAATCGGGACACACTCCAGTCACAGATGATCAAATCCCGTTCTTCGAACCCAAATTTCATCCCTTCGCGAGCCAAAACAGACAAAATATTGCTGACACCAACAACTTATGCGCATGACCAGACATGGTCTGGCCATACGCCGTACGGTTAAATCAGGCTCGATTGAGGTGGGACGGCGGAGATTTCCGCCGCAATACAACCTAGAGGTTGTCGCGCAGCCAGCCGGCGGCGCGGGCCACCATGCCGCCGCGGTGCACCTTGGGGGCGTCGGCGGCGGTGATCTGCCGGGACATCAGCTTGCGGGCGGAAACCGCCTCGCGCGGGCCGTAGGCGGCGCGCAGCAGGACGCCCGAGGCCGAGCAGAAGGCCGGGCCGGAGGCGGCGTCAGCCAGGTGGGGGGCGCGTTGCGGCTTGCCCAGGCGGACCGGGCGGTCGAAGACGCGCACGGCCAGTTCGCGCACGCCGTTCAGCTGGCTGGCGCCGCCGGTCAGGACGATGCCCGCGCCCGGGTCCATGCCGACGCCGGCGTGCTTGAGCCGGTCGCGCAGCAGTTCGAGGGTTTCCTCGACGCGCGGGGCGATGACGGTCTTGAGCATGGCGCGCGGAACGATGACGGGACCGGCGGACGGGTCCTCGCCGCGCGGCGGGGCCTCCAGCATCTCGCGGTCCTCGTTGGCGCTGGCCATGGCCGAGCCGTGCAGGGTCTTCAGGCGCTCGGCGCCGACCTTGGAGGTCGCCAGGCCGCGCGCGATGTCGGCGGTCACGTGATCGCCGCCGACGTTCAGGCTTTCGATGTGGAGCAAGGACCGTCCGCCCCAGACGGCTGCGGAGGTCGAGCCACCGCCCATGTCGATGCAGACGCTGCCCAGCTCCATCTCGTCCTCTTCCAGCGCGGCGAGCGAGGAGACGACGGGGGCGGCGGCGACGCCTTGAAGGTCGAGATGGGCCAGCTCGAGGCAGTGGCTAAGGGCGCCGAAAGAGCCTTCGGACATGGACACGACCAGCAGGTCGAGGCCCAGCGAACCGCCGCGCATCGAGCGCGGGTCATGGACGCCGCGCGCCCCGTCCACCGACCAGGCGATGGGCAGAACGTGGATCGGGCGGCGGTTGGGCAGGCGGATCTGGGCCAGGGCCATGCCGATGGCGCGGGCGAGGTCGCCGTCGCTGATCGGATGGGCGCCGAGCGAAACGCGGGCCTGTACGCGATGACTGGCCATCTGGCCGATGGCCGTAGTGACGATGACGCCGGAGACGGGCGAACCGGCGGCGCGTTCGGCGCGCTCGACCGCGTGGCCGATAGCCTGGGCCGCCTCGTCCATGTTGACGATGGCCCCGCCGCGCACGCCGCGCGACTGGACGTGGCTGGCCCCGGCGACGCGGATGGTGCGGTCGGCGTGGCGCACGCCCTCGGGCTTCATGATGAAGCAGGCGACCTTGGACTGGCCCAGGTCGAGCGCGGCCACAGCCGGAGCGCGCGGGGCGCCCTTGGCTTGATCCGTGTTCGTGTCTCGGCTGCGTCCGGCCATGATGATCGTGTCCTGGATATTCGGTTCAGACGGCGCCTTCGGAGGGCCGGACGGCGACCTCCTCGGGCGTGCGGAGATCGACCCGGGCGAAGCCCAGATCGAGAAGGCGTTCGCGCTGGTCCAGCGCGTCGAGGCGGATCAGGGCGCTGTCCTGATCAACGGCGGGCAGCTGGATCAGACTGCCGTCCTTGAGGCGCAGGTCCCAGCGGCGCTCGTCCACCCGGACCAGGGCCTCGATGCGGGCCATCAGGCGCGGACGCTGGGCCAGAAGCGGCAGAATTTCGGCGGCGGTCTGATCGGCGCCCTTGCCGACGACCAGCGGCAGCTTGGGATAGCGACCGGCGTCGGTGCCCTGAATGACCTTGCCGCTGCTGTCGATGACATAGGCGTGGCCGCCGGTCTGCCAGACGGCCAGACGGTCGTGTTCCTTGACGTCGACGATCAGGGTGTCGGGCAACAGGCGCACCACGCGCGCCTCCTTGACCCAGCCCACAGCCTGCACCCGGTCGCGCACGGCGTTCAGGTCCAGACTGACAATGGGCTGATCGGCGCGGACGCCGACGGCCTGCTGGATGGCGGCGCGGGCCTCAGGCGAGGCGCCGGTGACGTGGACCTGCTTGACCTTCAGGCCCATGCCGGAAGTGACGCTGTCGAACTTGTTGGAGACCGAGTTGGAGATGCGCTCGGCCCGCGCGCCCGTGGCCAGGACCCCGCCCAGAACGACGACGCCCGCCACGATGGAGATCAGGACGGCGCGCGGCGACAGGTCCAGCCGACCGATAGCGGCGACCTTGCCCGGCGTGGCCGGCACCTTGCGGGACCCCTGCCCCTTGCTTTTTGTCGAACCCTGTCGCCGACCGCCACGCACTACCGCGGGCATGAGGCGTCCTCCACCATCCACCGAACCAGATCACGATACGCCATCCCGACATAGGCCGCCTGCTCGGGACTGAGCGAGGTCGGCGTCATGCCGGGCTGGGTGTTGACCTCCAGAAGAACGAGAACGTCGTTAACATCGTCATAACGGAAATCGGATCGCGACACGCCGCGGCAGCCCATGGCCGTATGGGCCAGCTCGGACTGACGTAAAGCCTTGTCAAAGACGTGGGCGGGCAGTTCGGCGGGCAGGACGTGCTTGGAGCCGCCCGGCGCATACTTGGCCTCGTAGTCGTAGAAGCCCTTGGTCGGGGTGATGTCGGTGACGGTCAGGGCGCGCGGGCCAGACGCCTCGCCCAGAACCGTGACGGCCAGTTCCTTGCCCGCGATGAAGGGCTCGACCATGACCAGGTCGCCATAGGTCCAGCTGTCGTCGCCGACGATGGCGCAGGGCGCGTCGCCAGGCTGGATGACATAGACGCCGACCGAGGACCCCTCGGCGTTCGGCTTGATCACATAGGGGGGCGCGATGACGTGGTCCGCCGCCACCGCCCTGCGGTCGAACAGGCCGCCGCCGGGAACAACGACGCCCGCCGCGCGCAGCACGGCCTTGGACTTGTCCTTGTCCATCGCCAGGGCCGAGGCCAGGACGCCGGAGTGGGTATAGGGAATACGCAGGGTCTCGAGGATGCCCTGGACGCAGCCGTCCTCGCCCCATTCGCCGTGCAGAGCGTTGAAGACGACATCGGGTTTCAGGGCGGTCAGAACCTGGGCCAGATCGCGGCCGGCGTCGACGCGCGTGACCTTGGCCACCTGCCCCTCCAGGGCGTCGGCGCAGCCGCGACCGGAGGACAGCGAGACCTCGCGTTCCGACGACAGGCCGCCCATCAGGACAGCGACGTGAAGAGTGTTCAGGGGCGCGCGCATGGGACGATCCGACTACTAGCCCGCCCCTATGCCCTGAATACGGTTAACCGGTTGGAAACGATAGCGGGGCGGAGGGGAATTTAAGCGCCTTCCTGCGGTAGAGCCCCTCTCCCGCCGGGAGAGGGTTAGCGGCGGCCGATGCGCTTGATTTCCCAGTCCAGTTGGACGCCGGTCTTGGCCAGGACGTCGGCGCGGACGGCTTCGCCCAGGCCTTCGATGTCGGCGGCGGTGGCTTCGCCCGGGTTGATCATGAAGTTGGAGTGCAGCTCGCTGAACTTGGCCCCTCCCCCGGTTTCGGCGTGCAGCTTGCCGCGCCAGCCGGCCTCGTCGACCAGCTTCCACGAGGAATGCCCTTCGGGGTTCTTGAAGGTCGAGCCGCCGGTCTTTTCGCGGATCGGCTGGGTCGTCTCGCGGCGGCTGGTGATCTCGTTGATGCGCGCGGCGACGGCCTCGGGTGCGTCGGGCGTCCCGCGATAGGTCGCCTCCATCCAGATGGCCCCCGCCGGAGCGTTGGAGTGGCGGTAGGTGTAGCCGAAGTCGGCCAGCGTCAGCTCGATCCGCTCGCCCTGACGCGTCAGGCCCCAAGCCGAGACCAGAACGTCCCTCGTCTCCGCGCCATAGCAGCCCGCGTTCATGGTCAGGGCGCCGCCGATGGTGCCGGGGATGCCGGCGTAGAACTCCAGCCCGGCGATGCCCGCCTTGGCCGAGGCCTTGGCCACCATGGAGTCCAGCGCGCCCGCACCCGCCGTGACGGTGTCGCCCTCGGTCGTGATGGCGGCGAACGCCCGGCCCGCCAGACGAATGACCACGCCCTCGACCCCGCCGTCGCGGACGATCAGGTTGGAGCCGACGCCGATGATGGTGACAGGTACGCTTTCGGGCAGGGCCTTGAGGAAGTCGGCCAGGTCTTCCGCGTCCGCCGGAATGAACAGGGCGTCCGCCGCCCCGCCGACGCGGAACCAGGTGTAGGGGCCCAGCGGTTCGTTCAGCAGCAGCTTGCCGCGCACGGTGGGGAGGTTATCGCGCCAGGACATCGTTATTTCCGCTCATCCCCGCGGAGGCGGGGACCCAGTAAGAGCTACTGCGATGCCCGGTTGGGCATTTCCGCGCAAGACCCTGAGCGTCGCGGCTGGAGGCCAAAGCACTGGGTCCCCGCCTCCGCGGGGATGAGCGGATGGTGGAAAGCTTTATGCGAGGGCTTCGAGTTGCGCCGGCAGGGCGTAGGCCCAGCTGGTGATGTCGCCGGCGCCCAGCAGGACGACCAGATCGCCCGGTTTGGCCTCATCCTTGATGACGCGCGGCAGGACTGCGGCGTTTTCCAGGGCGGCGACGTTGCGGTGGCCGTAGCGGCGGATGCCGTCAGCCAGGGCGTGCTTGTCCACGCCCTCGATCGGCTGTTCGCCCGCCGGATAGACGTCGGCGACCAGAACGGCGTCGGCGTCCGAGAAGCAGGTCGAGAACTCCTCCATCAGGTCGCGCAGGCGGGTGTAACGGTGCGGCTGGACCACTGCGATGACGCGGCCGGGGTTGTCGGCGGACTGGACCACCTGACGCGCGGCCTTGAGCACGGCGGCGATCTCGACCGGGTGGTGGCCATAGTCGTCGATGACGCGCACGCCGCCGACGACGCCCGTGGTGGTGAAGCGGCGCTTGACCCCTCCGAAGCCGGCCAGACCGGCGCGCAGGGCGTCGTCGTCCACGCCCAGCTCACGCGCCACGGCGATGGCGGCCAGGGAGTTGGACACATTGTGCCAGCCGGCCATGGGCAGATAGAGGCCCTCGATGCGGATCGGCTCGTCCAGGGCGGCCAAACCCTGGCCCTGCACCACCACGTCGAAACGGGCGCCGTCGGGCGACATCTGCACGTTCTCGGCGCGGACCATGGCCTGGGGGTTCAGGCCGTAGGTGACGAGGCGGCGGTTGTCGATCTGGGCCGCCAGCTTCTGCACCTCCGGATGGTCCAGGCAGACCACGCCGAAGCCGTAGAAGGGAATGTCCTCGATGAAGTCGCAGAAGGCCTTCTTGACCGCGTCAAAGTCGCCGTAGTGGTCCAGGTGCTCCGGGTCGATATTGGTGATGATCGCCACGGTGCATTTCAGGCGCAGGAAGCTGCCGTCGCTCTCGTCGGCCTCGACCACGATCCAGTCGCCCTCGCCCACCTTGGCGTTGGTGCCGTAGGCGTTGATGATGCCGCCGTTGACCACGGTGGGGTCCAGACCCGCCGCGTCCAGCAGGGCCGCGACCATCGAGGTCGTCGTGGTCTTGCCGTGGGTGCCGCCGACGCCGATCGAGAACTGCAGGCGCATCAGCTCGGCCAGCATCTCGGCCCGGCGGACCAGGGGAATGCGGCGCTCGCGCGCGGCGACCAGTTCGGGGTTCGTCGCCTTGACCGCCGTGGAATAGACCACCGCCGACACGCCCTCGGTCACATGGGCGGCGTCGTGGCCGATGTAGATGCGGGCGCCCAGGCGCTCCAGCCGCTCGGTGTTGGCGCTCGCCTTGGCGTCCGAGCCCGACACCTGATAGCCGATCTTCAGCATGATCTCGGCGATGCCGCTCATGCCGATGCCGCCGATACCGACGAAGTGGACAGGCCCAAGGGCGAACGGAACGGGACGGAGGCGTGCGATCATCCCAGCGCATTAGCAAGCCGCGCGTCTGATTGCACGACCCTGTTTCCTTCCCCCTCGCAAAGGAAAGACGGCCTCATTTCATCGCTCGTCCCGGCGAAGGCCAGGATCCAGATTGTAGGGCGCGCCGTGACAGCACGTGAGGCGATAGCGTCCTTTGAGGCCAGCGCCTCCGCCATATGATCTGGATCCCGGCCTTCGCCGGAATGGGCGGATTTTGGGCGGCGCGCCTCCAATCAAATTCCCTCAGTCTGACCGGATCTTAAGTTTGGTTACTTCGCCTTAACCGTAAGGATTCACCATAAGCCCATCATCTGTCCGGGGCCGCTTATTCCATGTCCGAGTTGAAGACCGACGTCATCCTGCGTGGCGACTGCATCGAGGTGCTGAAGGGCCTGCCGGACAAGTCGGTGGACATGGTCTTCGCCGACCCGCCCTATAATCTGCAGCTAGGCGGCGACCTGCTGCGTCCGGACAATTCCAAGGTCGATGCGGTCGATGACGACTGGGACAAGTTCGACAGCTTCGCCGCCTATGACGCCTTCACCCGCGCCTGGCTGACCGAATGCCGTCGGGTGCTGAAGGACGAGGGTTCGCTCTGGGTCATCGGCAGCTACCACAACATCTTCCGCCTGGGCTCGGCGATGCAGGACCTGGGCTTCTGGGTGCTGAACGACATCATCTGGCGCAAGTCCAACCCCATGCCGAACTTCAAGGGCACGCGCTTCACCAACGCGCATGAGACCCTGATCTGGGCCGCAAAGTCGCGTGAGCAGAAGCGCTACACCTTCAACTACGATGCGCTGAAGGCCTTCAACGAAGACACCCAGATGCGCTCGGACTGGACCCTGGCCCTGTGCACGGGCAACGAGCGCCTGAAGGACGAGAACGGCGACAAGGCCCATCCGACCCAAAAGCCCGAGGCCCTGCTGCACCGGGTCATCCTGTCGGCCAGCCGCGTCGGCGACGTCATCCTGGACCCCTTCTTCGGCACCGGCACCACGGGCGCCGCCGCCAAGCGCCTGGGCCGCCGCTTCATCGGCATCGAACGCGACGAAGGCTACGCCAAGGTGGCCGAGAAGCGCATCAAGGCGGTCATCCCGGCCGCGCCGGAGGACCTGGTCGTCACCGGCTCCAAGAAGGCCGAGGTAAAGGTGCCGTTCGGCGCCCTAGTCGAAGCCGGCCTGCTGGCCCCCGGCGACAAGCTCTATTGCCCCAAGGGCGACCATGAGGCCCGCGTGCGCGCCGACGGCTCGCTGGTGTCCGGCTCCATGAGCGGGTCGATCCACAAGCTGGGCGCCCTGCTGGAAAACGCCCCGGCCTGCAACGGCTGGACCTACTGGCGGTTCAAGACCGACACGGGCCTGCGCCCCATCGACGCCCTGCGCGCCGAAATCCGCGCCGGGATGCAGTAGGCGCAAACCCCAGCTGGGCGCACGACTATCGTTTCAGCCAAGCTGGAACCGCCGTTCATCGACCTGTGTTGAAGATTTCAGTGCGCCATCGGGGGCGTTGGAGTCATGCTATGAAGATTGCGCAGGTCACGCCCCTCTATGAGGCGGTGCCGCCCCGGCTTTACGGCGGCACCGAACGGGTCGTCGCCCATCTCACCGACGCCCTGGTCGATCTGGGCCATGACGTCACCCTGTTCGCCAGCGCCGAGGCCGAAACGCGGGCGCGCCTTATCCCCGTGCGCGATCAGGCGATCCGGCTGGATCCCGCTCCGCTCAAGTCCGACATGGCCGCCCACATGACCATGCTGGCCCAGGCGCTGGACCGAGCCGACGACTTCGACATCATCCACTTTCACACCGACATGGCCCATTTCCCCTTTTTTCAGGGGCTGGCCGACAAGACCATCACCACCCTGCACGGGCGCCTCGACCTGAAGGACCTGCCCGAGGTCTATGAGCGCTGGCCCCAGTTCGGCCTGGTCTCCATCTCCGATGATCAGCGCCGTCCCCTGCCCGGCGCTAACTGGAAGGCGACAGTGCATCACGGCATGCCGGGCGATCTCTATCGCTTCTCGCCGAAATCCGAAGGCTATCTAGCCTTCCTGGGCCGCATCTCGCCGGAAAAGCGCCCCGACAGGGCCATCGAGATCGCCACGCGCCTGGGCAAGCCGCTGAAGATGGCGGCCAAGGTGGACGCGGCGGACAAGGCCTATTGGGAGACGGTCATCCGGCCCTTGATCGACGGCAATCCCCTGATCGAGTTCGTCGGCGAAATCGGCGATGATCAGAAGTCGGCCTTCCTCGGCGGGGCCGAAGCCCTGTTGTTTCCTATCGACTGGCCCGAGCCCTTCGGTCTGGTGATGATCGAGGCCCTGGCCTGCGGCACGCCGGTCGTGGCCTTCCGCTGCGGCTCGACGCCCGAGATCATCGAGGATGGCGCCACCGGGTTCCTGGTCGACACCCTGGAGCAGGCGGTCGCGGCTGCTGCACAGGCGCAGGCGCTGGACCGCGAGGCCATCCGGGCGCGCTTCGATCTGCGCTTCTCGGCCACGGCCATGGCGCGGCGCTATCTCGACGTCTATGGCGACCTGCTGGCCCGCCGCCCGTTCGCCGCTCACGTTCTGGACAACGCTCCGATCCGCCCCCTGCGCGAGGAACGCAGTTTCGCTATCGGCGCCTGAACCCTTGGGCCGTTCGGCCATTTCCCTGAGGGGCCCTGAGCGAACTCCGCGCTGAAACGAGGCAGACCATGGACGACGCCTATTCGGTCCAGACCACCGCCGCCGACAGCAGCGACCAGGACGGGCTGGAAACCCTGATGGCGCTGAAGGATCGCGACACCTTTCTGGTCGCGGACCACTGGGGCGACATCAAGAGCGGCGCTGACGGCCTCTTCAATCAGGACACGCGGATGCTGTCGCACTTCGTCCTGACCGTGGGGCGGGCCCGGCCTTCGCGTCTCAGCTCCGGCGTGACCGAGGACAACGTCTTCTTCACCTGCCATTCGACCAACCGGCCCCTGCCGCCGATGGGCGGGCGCTCGGCCCCGGCGGGGGTGCTGCATCTGGAGCGGCGGCGCTTCCTCTGGGACCAGAGGCTCTTCGAGCGGGTGCGGATGGTCAACCACGGCATCGAGGACATCCTGTTGCCGCTGGCCTTCGAGTTCGGGGCCGACTTCGCTGATATCTTTCAGGTGCGCGGCACGCAGCGCGCGGCGCGCGGCGCGATACACGCCCCGGCTATGGACGGGCGTCGCGTCACCTTTGGCTACACCGGGCTGGATGATGTGGTGCGGACTAGTTGCCTGGCATTTTCAGAACCGCCGGCCCGCCTAAGCCCCAACCGGGCGGAGTTCATGTTCAGCCTGCCCAAGGGCAAGCGGCTGGACCTCTATATTGAGTGCGGACTGGACGTCTGCGATGCGCCCGACAAGGATCGTTGGCGCTGGAACTCGATCCAGGCGCGGCTGGCCATGCGCAAAAGAATGCGTCGAGGCGCCGGGGTGCAGGCCCCGCGCAATCCGCGCGTCAACGACTGGCTGACCCAGTCGCGCACCGATGTCGCGCTGCTGACCACCGACCTGCCGACCGGCCCCTATCCCTATGCGGGGGTGCCGTGGTTCTCGACGCCGTTCGGACGCGACGGCATCATCACCGCCTGGCAGATGCTGTGGATCGACCCCAGCCTGGCCAAGGGAGTGCTGACCTATCTGGCTTCGCGTCAGGCCACCGAGGTCAACGCCTTCATGGACTCCGCGCCGGGCAAGATCATGCACGAGACGCGCGGCGGCGAGATGAGCGCCCTGGGCGAGGTGCCGTTCGGCCTCTACTACGGCGGGGTCGACACCACCTGCCTGTTCATCGCCCTGGCCGGCGCCTACGCCAAACGCACCGGCGACATGGAGACGATCCGCGCCCTGTGGCCGAACCTCATCGCGGCGGCAGGCTGGATGATCGACTACGGCGACTCGAACGGCGACGGCCTGATCGACTACGCCCGGGCGGCGGATACCGGCCTGTCCAATCAGGGCTGGAAGGACAGCGAGGACTCGATCTTCTACAGCGACGGGCGCTTTCCCAAGGGGCCCATCGCCCTGCTGGAGGTCCAGGGCTACGCCTTCGCCGCCTGGAGGGCCCTGGCCGAAATGGGCGAACATCTGGGAGACGAGCGAGCGCCGCAATGGCGGGCGCGGGCGGACGCGGTGCGCGCCCTGGTCGAGGACCGCTTCTGGATGGAGGATGAAGGCTTCTACGCCATCGCTCTGGACGGCGACGGCGAGCAATGCCGCGCCATCGGCTCGAACGCGGGCCACCTGCTGTTCAGCGGCCTGCCCTCGCATGAGCGGGCGCGCCGGGTGACGCGGCGGATGCTGACCGCCGAGTTCCGTTCGGGCTGGGGTCTGCGGACCCTGGGCAAGGGCCAGACCCGCTTCAATCCGATGAGCTATCACAACGGCTCGGTCTGGCCGCACGACACGGCCATCGCGGCGGCGGGCATGGCCCGCTATGGCGAGCGTCGGGCGGTGGCCATGCTGCTGGGCGAAGTCTTTGGCGCGGCGGCGCATTTCCAGTTGCGCCTGCCCGAGCTGTTCTGCGGCTTCATCCGCGAAACGGGCGAACCGCCCATCGCCTATCCGGTCGCCTGCCTGCCCCAGGCCTGGGCGGCGGGGTCGGTCTTCCTGATGCTGCAGTCGGTCCTGGGAATTGACATCAGCGCCGGGGAGAACCTGGTCGAGGTCTTCACCCCCGCCCTTCCCATCGGCCTCGACCGGCTGAACGTGACCAACCTGGAGGTCGGAGGCGGCGTCATCGACCTGAACTTCCAGCGCCTGGACGGCCGCGTCGTCGTCATGTCCAGCGAGAAGAGCGGCGTGGTCAACCTGCGGGTGGCGGGCTAGGCGAGCCTGATCCCCTCCGAGCCGGCAGCGAGCGCTCAGCCGGCCAGACCGCGCTCCAGCGCCTTGCGGAACACGGTCGGCAGGGAGGCCAGGGCCTCGTCCGCCGAGGTCCAGACGAAGTCGCCCTCGCCTGCGCCGACATGGACGGTCAAGGTCAGGCTGAAGTGGGTGAAGACGTGCTCGACCGCGCCGGCCTCGGACCAGTCGGCGACGACGGGGGCGTGAAACACCGGCGTCGCGCTCCAGTCCGAGGTCGGCAGACCCAGCATCCCGCCCAGCAGCCCCTTGTCCGGGCGACGCACCAACCCGATCCGCCCCGCCGCGTCGCGCAGGACGAAGGCGTGGCCGTGGCGATGCGGGCGCTCGGCCTTCTTCGTTTTCAGCGGATAGCGGGCCGGTTCGCCGGTCTTCAGCCCCTCGCAGCCGAAGGCCAGGGGACAGAGTTCGCACGACGGCGATTTCGGCCGACAGACGCCGGAGCCGAGGTCCATCAGGGCCTGGGGCCAGTCGCCGGGGCGCTCGTCGCTGACGAAGAGGGCGGCCAGACGCTTCAGCTCGGGTCGGGCGGCGGGCAGCGGCGTCTCGACCGCGAACAGGCGGCTCATGACCCGCTCGACATTGCCGTCCACGACATTGGCGGGCCGGTCGAAGGCGATGGCGGCCACGGCGGCGGCGGTATAGGCGCCCACCCCCGGCAGGGCCAGAAGCGCCGCCTCGTTGTCAGGAAAGACCCCGCCATGTTCGCTCGCCACAGCGCGAGCGCAGGCCAGCAGATTACGGGCGCGGGCGTAGTAACCCAGCCCCGCCCAGGCGGCCATCAGGTCGGAATCTTCGACGGCGGCCAGGTTGCTGACCGTCGGCCAGCGGGCGGTGAAACGCTCGAAATAGGGGGCGGCGTGCGGCACCGTGGTCTGTTGGAGCATGACCTCGGACAGCCAGACCCGGTAGGGATCGGTGCGCATCCCCGACCCCGGCGGCGCGCGCCACGGCAGGCTGCGCGCATGGGCGTCGTACCAATCAAGCAGGGCGGCGCGGAGGGAAGAGACGTCAGGCATGGGTCGAGCTATATAGGAGGAATGCGTCGTCCTCTGCCCACCGAAAGCGAAGCCCGCGAAATCCTGGCCCGACGCCGGACGCGCCCGCCGCTGCGCCCGCCGCCCCCGGCCGGGCGATCGCTGGCCCCGCTGATCAAGAAGCTGGACGCCCAGTTCGGACGCGGCGCCGGCGCGCTGGAGCCGCGCTGGGTCGAGATCGTCGGCGAGCGCCTGGCCCGCGTCACCCGCCCGCAGAAGCTGACCAAGGGCCGCGGAACCGCCGGCGGCACGCTGGAACTGCGCGTGGCCGGACCCGCCGCCCTGCTGGTGCAGCATCAGTCCGAGGACATCATCCAGCGCGTGAACCTGTTCCTAGGGGCCGGATCGGTCGAGCGTCTGCGCATCGCCCAGGGCCCGGTCAAGCCCCTGCCCGTCGCCGGCGCCAAGCCCCGCGCGCGCGGCAAGAGGGTCCTGCCGCCCCTGCCCGCCTCGGTCGAAGCCGATCTGGCGAACTCTGTCGAAGACGCGCCCGACAGCTTGAAAGCCGCCCTGCGCAAGCTGGGCCGCGCCGTGCTGTCGCAGCCGCCGGAGAATGGACGCGGTTGACCGCTTGCGTGAGGACATGGACCGCGCATCAATAGACACGAACGCCGGCGGCTCCACGCTTCCTCATGCCCGGATGCACGAGGGCGCCGCAACGTTCAACAAACTGCGTCCGTATCTCCTCGGGGATGATCGGAACGTCCATGGTCGTTCCGTTGAACTTGAACGAAATCGGCGCGCCCAGGGCCAGGGGCTCAAGCACCTCGTCGGCAATCGCAAACCCATAGCCCAACATCGCCTTCTCTCCGGCGCCGCTCACCTCAGGAGAGCCCGTTCTCTCGGCACTGCCGATCCGTGTCTCGAGCGCGGGCTGGGGCCACGAATTTGCCGGGTCGAAGCCCCGCACGCTGACGCCGATCGAAACGGACTCACAGGAGAGGATCACCGTCGGCGTGTAAGCGCCCGGGCTTTGAGACGACGGCACAAGATACGTGATAGCCGGCACGCGGCTGGATAAAGACATGACCTGCCAATGGCTGCCCGCCCCGACGCCGTTGGCGGCGGGCAAAGGAAGAACAGGAGCCTTGCTCTCGGGCTTGTCCGACACCGCTGCGACCAGGGCAGCGATGCTCGCTGCGATAAGAACTCCAACGACCATAGCCGGCCTCCAAACTTTCGATGCCCATGCGCCACCCGCAGGGCGTGGTTCGGAGGGATGATCGCCCAGAGCTCCGCCTTCAATGCCGATTAATTTGGTTCGATTTTCTTGGGGAAGCCCCTGCTCTTGCTCACCGACCAGACGTGCAAGTTCTCGACTGCTGACCGCACCGGTTTTGCGTCGTGCCGAGCGGAGCCGCTCATTCACGACGTTCACTGACAGCCCCTCAGAAGTCGCTATCGTTTTCGCGGTGTGACCTTGAGCGAGAAGTCTCAACAGTCGGCGTTCTTGTTCCGTCAGGCGGACAAGCTGTGGGGTCACGGCAGAACTACCATAATTTGCATCTCGACTCTTTTAGGTCGCGATCGCCCCCGCTCAATCCAATATCCTTGCGGAATGGGTCCGATTTTTTTGTGAGATGGACATGACGAGCTCGTCAAGCCGAGCTTGTCATTCACGAGGTTTCCCCGGCGGCCATAGGTCCCGCCCCGCGCTGAACGCTTGGCTTTGAGGCCTCCGATAGGATATCCGCGACATTCGCGGCCTAATATGGCCGCATCTGTTTTCGACAAATAACCGGATTGCGCGCGTCCGATGGATCGCGTCATTCTTCAACGTCACAGTATCTCGACCAAGGACGATCCATGGCTACGTTCCGTTACGCTTCGATGAGCCGCCGCGCGGCCCTGACCGCCGCCGCCCTGGCCGCCATGGCCACGGTCGCAGGCTGCACCGCCAAGACCGGCGGCGAAGCCAAGGGCGACATGGCCCTGGGCGCCGGGCCGGACGCCAAGGTCACGGTCGTGGAATACGCCTCGATCACCTGCGGCCACTGCGCCGTCTGGAACGACGAGGTCTGGCCCGAGTTCAAGACCAAGTATGTAGACACCAAGAAGGTTCGCTACGTCTTCCGCGAATTCCCCACCCCGCCGCAGGACATCGCCGTCGCCGGCTTCCTGATCGCGCGCTGCGCCGGTGAGGACAAATACTTCGACGTCATGCACGACATCATGGCCAGCCAGAAGGAATGGGCCGCCGGCGTTCCGCCGCGCACCACCCTGTACCGCACCGCCGCCGCCGCCGGCCTGAGCCAGGAGCAGACCGAGGCCTGCATCACCGACAAGGCGGCTATCGAAGAGATGAGCAACCGCATCAAGGCCGGCATCGACGCCGGCGTGGACAGCACGCCGACCTTCATCATCAACGGCGTCAAGGTTCTGGACAGCAGCCTGTCGGGCCTGTCGGAAGCCATCGACGCGGAACTGGCCAAGAAATAATTTCAACCAAGCGGGGGCGTGGACATGTTGAGGAAGCTGGCAGGGGCTGCGGCCCTGAGCGTCGTACTGGCGCTGGCGGGCTGTAGCGGCAAGGACGCGGCCCCCGCCGAGGGCGACATGGCCCTGGGCGCGCCCGAGGGCGCCAAGGTGACGGTGGTCGAATACGCCTCCGTCACCTGCTCCGGATGCGCCGCCTGGAACGAGCAGGTCTGGCCCCAGTTCAAGGCCAAGTACGTGGACACCGGCAAGGTGCGCTACGTCTTCCGCGAATTCCCCACCCCGCCGCAGGACGTGGCGGTGGCCGGCTTCCTGGTGGCGCGCTGCGCCGGCGAGGACAAATACTTCCACGTCATCGACCAGATCATGCGGTCCCTGCCGGAAATGCATGCCGGAACGCCGCCGCGCGACATCCTGCTGCGCACGGCGCGGGAGGCCGGGTTGAGCGAAGCCCAGTTCCAGACCTGCGTGGCCAACCCCGAGGCCGTCGCCGCGATGGAACAACGCATCAAGGCCGCGCGAGACGCCGGCGTGACCGGCACCCCGACCTTCATGGTAAACGGCCAAACGGTCGACAGCTCGCTGGACAGCCTGTCGCAACGCATCGATTCCCTTCTGGTGACGAAATGAAGATGAAGACCCTGTGGCGCGCCCTGCCTTTGACGGCGGCGCTGATGACCGCCGCGCCGGCCCTGGCCGCTGAACCCGCGCCCGCAGCAGCCGCCCCGGTCCCCGCTGTGACCGCCGCCGACCGCGTGCTGGGCCGCGCCGACGCGCCGGTGACGGTGATCGAATACGCCTCCTTCACCTGCAGCCACTGCGCCGACTGGACCAACGACGTCCTGCCGACCTTCAAGGCTCGCTATATCGACACGGGCAAGGTCAGGCTGGTGTTCCGCGACCTGCCGACCCAACCGGCCCAGGTCGCCGCCACCGCCGCCGCCATCGGCCGCTGCGCCGCGCCGGGCAAGTTCTTCGAGGTGGCTCAGCACTTCATGGCCGGTCAGGCCGCCGCCTTCGCCAGCGGCGACGCCCGCGACTGGTACATGGGCGCCATCGCCGTCAGCGGCCGCACCCAGCCGCAGATCGAAGCCTGCCTCGCCGACCCCGCCACCCAGCAAACCATGCAGCGCGACGTTGAAGGCGCCATCGCCGCGGGCGTCGAGGGCACCCCGTCCTTCTTCGTCAACGGCAAGCGTGTCGCGGACCATTCGATCGAAACCCTGTCGGCGGCCATAGACCCGCTGCTCAAGGGGCGCTAAGCCCCCGCCGATGCAGTTCCAGAGACTGAAGCTCGTCGGCTTCAAATCCTTCGTCGACGCGGCGGAAGTTCAAATCGAGGCCGGCCTGACCGGGGTGGTCGGGCCGAACGGCTGCGGCAAGTCCAACGTGCTGGAAAGCCTGCGCTGGGTCATGGGCGCCAACTCGGCCAAGGCCATGCGCGGCCAGGGCATGGACGACGTCATCTTCGCCGGGGCCGCAGGCCGTCCGCCGCGCAGCCACGCCGAAGTCGTCCTGACCATCGACAACGCCCAGAAGCGCGCGCCCCAGCCCTTTACCGACTCTCCCGTCTTGGAGGTGTCGCGCCGCATCGACCGCGGCCAGGGCTCGACCTATCGCATCAACGGCAAGGAGGTCCGCGCTCGCGACGTCCAGCTGCTGTTCGCCGACGCCTCGACCGGGGCCAACAGCCCGGCACTGGTGCGTCAGGGCCAGATTTCCGAACTGATCGCCGCCAAGCCGCAGAACCGTCGGCGGATTCTGGAAGAGGCCGGCGGCGTGGCGGGTCTGCACACGCGCCGTCACGAGGCCGAGTTGCGCCTGAAAGCCGCAGAGACCAACCTCGACCGGCTGGACGACATCGGGCGCGAGCTGGAGACGGCGCTGAACCGGCTGAAGCGCGAGGCGCGTCAGGCCGAGAAGTACAAGAAGATCTCGGCCGAGATCCGCGCCCTGCAGGCCGCCCTTCTCTATGTGCGCTGGAACGACGCCAAGGCCGCGGCCGAGGTCGCGGCTCAGGAACTGCGCGACGCCGACCGCGCCGTGGCCGAGGCGGGCGCCGCCGCCACCAAGGCCGAGGCCGAGGCCCTGAAGGCGCAGGAGGCCATGAAGCCCGCGCGCGAAGAGGACGCCGTCGCCGGCGCCCTGCTGCATCGGGCGACGCTGGAACGCGACCGCCTGGACATGGCCGAACAGGCCGCCCGCGCCGAGGTGGATCGCCTGAAGGCCGAAGCGGCGCGCATCAGCGCCGATGTCGAGCGCGAAGAGGGCATGGCCGCCGACGCCCGGCGCGAGCTGGACCGGCTGGACCACGAACTGACCAAGCTGAAGGCTGAGATCGCCGCCGCGCCGGAGCGCGGCCCGGAGCTTGAAAAGGCGCTGCTGGTCGCTGAGGACGCGCGCAAGGCCGCCGACGGCGAGGTCGAACGGCTGGCCGGGACCCTGGCCGCCGTCGAGGCCCGCGCCAACGCCGAGAGCGCCCGCAAACGCGACGCCGAGGCCCGTCTGGCTCGCGTCGTCGGCCAGTTCGAGCAGGCCAAGCGCGAACGCGAGGCCCTCGGTTCGCTCGAAACGCCTGAACTGGCCGTCGCCCGCACGGCGCTCGAAACGGCGCAGGCCGAGCTGACCGCCGCCCGCGAAGCGGTCGAGGCCGCGGAAGCCGCGCGCGGCGATCTGGCCCGCGCCGAGGCCGAGGCCCGCACCCATGCCCGCGCCGCCGAGGACCGTCTGGGCCGGTTGCAGACCGAGGCGCGCGGACTGGCCCAGCTGCTGGTCACCGGCAAGCGCGACCACCCGCCCGCGCTGGACAAGGTGTCAGCGGCCAAGGGCTATGAGGCCGCGCTGGCCGCCGCGCTGGGCGACGATCTGGACGCCGCGCTGGACGCCCGCGCCGCCGCCCACTGGGCCGGGGCCGATGCGCCCTCGCCGGTCTGGCCCCAGGGCGTAAGCCCGCTGGCCGCCCACGTGACCGCCCCCGCCGAACTGGCCGCACGTCTGGCCCTGTGCGTCGTCGCCAGCCAGGCCGACGCGCCGCGCCTGGCCAAACAACTGCCCCCAGGCGCCCGCCTGGTGACGGTCGAGGGCGACCTCTATCGCTGGGACGGCTTCGTCAGCCGCGCCGAGGCCCCGCGCCCCGCCGCCGTGCGACTGGCCCAGCGTACGCGTCTGGCCGAGCTGGAAGCCGAGATCGACACGGGCAAGCCCGCGCTGGAAACCGCGCAACTCGCTCAGAAGACCGCGACCGAAGCCTTCCGCGCTGCCGAAGAGGCGGTGAAGACCGCCCGCCTCAAGCCCTTCGCCGCCGACAAGGCCGTGACCGCCGGACGAGACCGCGTCGAAAGCCTGATGCGCGACCAGACCCGGCGCGAGGCCCGCGCCCAGGCGCTGGACGAGACCGTCGCCCGGCTGGACGGCGAGGTGGCCGAGGCCAAGGCCGCGCTGGAGGCCGCGCAGTCGGTCGAGGCCCCGTCCGAAACCATCGCCGGCCTGCGCGACGAGCTGGCCGCCGCCCGCGTCGCCGCCGACGCCGCCCGCCAATCCGCCCAGACCGCCCGCTCGACCCGTGATGAGGAAGCGCGCGACCGCGCCGGACGCGAACAGCGCCTGGGCAGCCTGACCCGCGCCCACGCCGGCTGGGCCGGGCGCTCCAAGGACAGCGCCGCCCGCGTCGCCGCCCTGGCCAAGGACGCCGACAAAACCTCAGCCCTGCTGAAACAGGCCGAGATCGCGCCGCAGGGTTTCGCCGAGCAGCGAGGGGCCCTGATGGACGCCCTGATCGCCGCCGAGACGCGCAAGAGCGCCGCCGCCGAGGCCCTGTCTCTGGCCGAGAGCACGGCGAGCGACAGCGACCGCGCCAGTCGCGCCGCCGAGGCCGCCGCCGGCGCCGCGC
>MCHG01000076.1_pt1 | contig 72854 bp, 61 predicted proteins | sample 787351 | NCBI WGS metagenome assembly MCHG01 (sample SAMN05430296, study PRJNA330682) | permafrost metagenome | biome: Cold desert; feature: permafrost; material: soil; isolation source: enrichment culture inoculated with soil incubated with H2/CO2 at 20 degrees... ... | reverse complement strand
CCCGGCGCCGCCCGCGCCCCCGGCTCCGCCTACGTCGCCGACCTTCAGGGTCCCGCCCGCGCCCCCGGCTCCTCCGGCCCCGCCCGCCCCGCCGGCTTCGCGCCGTGGCGTCAGCTATTATTACTACGAGACCGCCACGCCCGAGCAGCGAGCCGAGGCTGACGCCGCCCGCGAGAGCGCGAGGGAAGTCAGAGCGCAGGCCGCCGAAGCGCGTCGTCATGCGGCGGTCGCTCGCGAACAGGCCGCGCGTCACGTCATCGACGCAGCCCAGGTTCGCGCCCAGGCCGGCGTCGCTCGCCAGCAGGCCGTTCTGGCCCGACAACAAGGCGAGGAAGCCCGCGCCCAGGCCGTCCTCGCGCGTCAGCAGGCGGCGGAGGCGCGCGCCCATGCCGTGGTCGCCCGCCAGCAGGGCGAACGCGCCCGGGAAATGGCCGCGCGCAGCCACGCCGAAGCCCGCGTGCAGATGGGCAAGGGCGCCGAGCAGATGCACCGGGGCGCGGACGAAATGCGCCGGGAAGCTGTCCGCCTGCGCGACCCCGCCTATCGGCTCGAGGTGATCGCCCGCAATCGTGAGCAGGGGCACACGACCACTGACGCGGAACTGATCGCGCTGAGCCCTCGGCTGATGGAACGCGCCGAAGATCTGGATCGCCGTGCGGTCGAACTGGCCGCGCGAGCCAAGGGCAAGGCCTGATCCGCCTTAGCTGGGATAGGGTGACAGCCGCTCGGCGGCGTCGCGGCACAGGGTCTTGATCCAGCGTCGCGCCGCCTTCAGCCGCGCCGTGCCGTGGACCTCGCGGTGGGTGCTGAGCCAGAAGCGGCGCTCGATCAGCACCTGATCCGGCAGAACCCGCGTCAGCCCCTCGGCCAGGAAGCAGGGCAGGACCCCGATGCCGCCGCCCGCCGCGATCATGTCTCGCTGCGCCCGGATCGAGGACGAGGCCAGGCGGGGGCGCAGGTTGGGGCGGATCTCGTCCAGGTAATGCAGTTCCGGCGCATAGATCAGGTCATCGACATAGCCGACAATGTCGAGGCCCGGCAGGTCGTCCACGCTGTCGGGCGCGCCATGTCGTTCCAGATGCTCGGGCGAAGCATAGAGCGCCAGCTGATAGGGCGTCAGCGGCTCGACGATCAGGCGCGGGCTGGCGGCGGGGCTGAGGGTGATGGCCATGTCCACCTCGCGGCGGCTGGGCGACAGGAAGCCGGAGCTGGCGGCCAGTTCGATATTCAGCCCCGGATGCGCCGCCAGCAGGCCGGGCAGGGCGGGGGCCAGCACCGCGCCGCCGAAGCCTTCCGAGGCGCTGATCCGCACCGTGCCGGCGATCAGGTCGGGCCGCGTCACCCGTTCGGCGGCCTCCATGGCGCTCTCGGCGTCCAGCGCCGTCTCCAGCAGTTGCGCGCCCGCCGCCGTCAGCAGCAGACCCGACGCCGAGCGCACCACCAGGGTCGATTTCAGCGCCGTCTCCAATCGCGCCACGCGCCGCCCGACCGTGGCCGCGTCGATGCCCAGCCGCTGCGCCGCCGTCGCCAGCGAGCCCGCCCGCGCGGCGGCGATGAAGATGCGAACGTCATCCCAGTCGAACATTGCAGGAATGCACAGCATAGGATGCAAGATTGCAATGGGTAGTCTCGCGTCGGTCTGCTAGGCCATGCTGGAACGAACAACGACATCACAGGGAAACGCCTCCATGCGCGACATTCGCCACTTCATCGACGGTGCGGCCTTCGACGGCGCATCGGGCCGTTTCGGCGACGTGTTCAACCCCAACACCGGCGAGGTTCAGGCCCGCGTCCAGCTGGCGACCGTCAGCGAGATGGACCGCGCGGTTCAGGCCGCCCAGGCCGCCTTTGAGGGCTGGTCCAGCACCAACCCCCAGCGCCGCGCCCGCGTCATGTTCGAGTTCAAGCGCCTGGTCGAGGCCAATATGAACGAGCTGGCGGAGCTGCTGTCCTCGGAACACGGCAAGGTCATCGCCGACTCCAAGGGCGACATTCAGCGCGGCCTGGAAGTCATCGAGTTCGCCTGCGGCATCCCGCACGCGCTGAAGGGCGAATACACGCAGGGCGCCGGCCCCGGCATCGACGTCTATTCCATGCGTCAGCCGCTGGGCGTGGTGGCGGGCATCACCCCGTTCAACTTCCCCGGCATGATCCCGATGTGGATGTTCGGCATGGCGATCGCCGCCGGCAACACCTTCATCCTGAAGCCGTCGGAGCGTGATCCGTCGCTGCCGGTGCGCTTGGGCGAACTGATGATGGAGGCGGGCGCGCCCAAGGGCGTGCTGAACGTCGTGCACGGCGACAAGGTGGCGGTCGACGCCATCCTGACCCACCCCGACATCCACGCCGTCAGCTTCGTCGGTTCGTCCGACATCGCCCATTATGTTTATCAGATGGGCGCCCAGCACGGGAAACGCGTTCAGGCCATGGGCGGCGCCAAGAACCACGGCATCGTCCTGCCCGACGCCGACATGGATCAGGTGATCAAGGACCTGACCGGCGCAGCCTATGGCTCGGCCGGCGAGCGTTGCATGGCCCTGCCGGTCGTGGTGCCGGTCGGCCAGCGCACGGCGGACGAACTACGCGAGCGCCTGGTCTCGGAAATCCCCAACCTGCGCGTCGGCGTCTCGACCGACGCCGAGGCCCACTACGGCCCGGTCGTCACCCAGACCCATAAGGACAAGGTCCTGGGCTGGATCAACAAGGGCGTCGAAGAAGGCGCCGAACTGGTCGTCGACGGCCGTGAGTTCAGCCTGCAGGGTCACGAGAAGGGCTTCTTCATCGGCCCGTCGCTGTTCGACCACGTCAAGCCGGAGATGGAATCCTACAAGGAAGAGATCTTCGGCCCCGTGCTGCAGATCATGCGCGCCGCCAGCTTCGAGGAGGCGCTGAGCCTGCCGAGCAAGCATCAGTACGGCAACGGCGTCGCCATCTTCACCCAAAACGGCCGCGCGGCCCGCGACTTCGCCGCCCGCGTCAACGTCGGCATGGTCGGCATCAACGTGCCGATCCCGGTGCCGGTGGCCTATCACTCGTTCGGCGGCTGGAAGCGCTCGGCCTTCGGCGACATCAACCAGCACGGCATGGAAGGTCTGCGTTTCTGGACCAAGACCAAGACCGTCACCGCCCGCTGGCCTGACAGCGAGCTGGAGCACGCCGACAGCTCCTTCGTCATCCCGACGATGGCCTGATGAGACCGGAACCCGACCTCAGCCTCTGAGGTCGGGTTTTTCTTGGTTTAGCGCCGGATGGCCTCGAAGCCGCCGGTGAAGACGGCCTCCATGGCGTCGCAGATGGCGCCCATTTCCGAGGACTTGCACAGGCCTCCGGACAGGACGTCGATACGGCCGGTCTGGGCCAGCGAGAGGGTCAGCGACCCTGACAGCAGGTGATAGAACCAGTAGATCTGACGCGGCGGCGTGTCGGGCGCGATGCGTCTCAGCACGCCGATGAAGCGGTCGATCACCGGGTCGAAATGCTTGTGCATGGTGTCGCCGCCCCAGACCGGGGTGTTGTTCACCTGAGCCACCAGGGCGGCGTAGTTCAGCCAGGCCGGGTCGCCGTTGTCGAACAGGACGAACAGCGGGCGCAGGAAGGCGCCGATGGCCCCGCGTACGGTCATGGCGTCGCCGTGCGCGGCCTCATACTGATCCAGACTGTCAAGGCGCAGCCGGTTCACCACCTCGGCGCGACGGCCGAAGACGGTCGAGAACAGCCGGTTCTTGTCGTCGAAATAATAGTGCAGCAGGGCCGTATCGACCCCCGCCTCCTTGGCCACGGCCTTCAGGGTGACGCCGTGCAGGCCGTCGCGCGCGAACAGGGCCTCGGCTACGTCGAGGATGCGGGTCGTCGTCTCCTCGCGGCGCTGGGCCTTGGGTTTGGGCGGAGTTTTCGCTTTCGGCGTCGCCCTGGGGCGCGGCTTGGTCTCGGCAGCGGTCATCGCGCGACTTTAGCCGAGAACAGGGTTCGCAGGCGATCCCGCGCTCGCAGCAGCAGGATCAGCAGCCCGCCTTTGCGCCCATGGTGGTCCAGGGCGGCTTTCCACCAGCCGCGCTTCACCTCTCCGCCGGGCGTGTCGTTGAACACCATCCAGGCGTCGTCGGCGGGGACATAGGCGGGCCAGTCGGCGCCCGGCGCGCCCGTCCTGGCGAAGTCGATCCAGCGGGCGTGCATGGCGGCGCTGATCACGCGGTCGGCCTCGGTCGGGGGCGGTGCGCCGTCGGGGCGGTGGTCCAGGGCCTCGAAGACGTGGAAGATCTCGGCGGCGTGGGCGGCGCGCGACATGGTCTCGCGCCGGGCTTCCTCCACATAGTCAAAGGCATAGAGCCAGGCCTTCGAGCGACGCGGGCGCGAGGCGACCCAGCGCGCGGGGGCGGCGAAGGCGAAGTCGCGGAAGCCGAGGCGGATCAGTTGCTCCGCGTCGCCGTTCGCCTCGGGATAGAGGGCGGCCAGTTTGGCGTTCGGCTTGATCAACTGACCAAAGCGTTTCAGCCCGCCGCCGTAGTTGAGCAGGGAATCCTCGCCGCTGTTGACCCCGATCATCAGCGGCACGTCGGCGAAGTCCCCGCGCGCGAAGGCGCTGATCGGGTCGCGGTCCAGCAGCCGGCCGTCGATGACCGGGCCAAAGGCGCCTTCGATAGCCGTCAGGTGCTCGGGTGCGAGCGCGCGCAGGGCGGCGGCGTCGGGGTTGGTCAGGCCCAGGGCGGTCGCCGCCGCTGCGCCGCGTTCCTCAGCCGTCTTCAGCGGCGTGGCGGGCAACCAGCCGCCGCCGGACTGAACGACAGCCTTGTGGAACAGGCCGCGCGCCCGCCTGGCCGTCATCAGGGCCAGGATGTCGAGGCCTCCGGCGGACTCTCCGAACAGGGTGACGTTGGCGGGGTCGCCGCCGAAGGCGCCGATGTGGTCGCGAACCCATTCCAGCGCCGCGATCTGATCCAGCAGGGCGTGGTTGCCTAGCGGCAAGTCGGGCGCGGCTTCTGCCGTCAGCGCCGGGTGGGCGAAGAAGCCGAGTTGGCCCAGGCGATAGTTGACGTTGACCAGCACCACCCCGTCGCGGGCGAAGGCGGCGCCGTCATAGAAGGGCAGGGAGCCCGCCCCCATGCGGTTCGATCCGCCGTGCAGCCAGACCATGACCGGAGCCGGTCCGGTCGTCTCGGCGGGCGCCCAGACATTCAGCGTCAGGCAGTCTTCGCCGGTCGGCTCCGGCGCGCCGCCGATGACGACGATGTCGGCCACGTCGGCGGGACCGGCCTGAGGGGCGGAGGGACCGAACTCCGCCGCCTCGCGCACGCCGTCCCAGGCCGGAACCGGCTGCGGCGCTCGCCAGCGCTGCTCGCCCACTGGGGCGGCGGCGTAGGGCACGCCGCGAAACACGTTCGCCGAGCCTTCGCGACGACCGCGCAGGTCGCCAGACGGGGTGCGCGCGACGGGCGAGGTCGCGGCCAGATTGATCTGATCCATAATTCCGTCCCTTGAGGCGCGATCTTCGCCGCGCTCGTTCATTTGAGAATGAACAACGCTCGCCCGGCTGTCGAGCCGCTTCGTGAAACATCATTCATGCAAGAATGAATGATGTTGACAGCGGGGCCGTTCGCGGACCACCGTCGGCCCAACACAGATCAGCGGCGACCAAACGACCGCGCGTGGAGAGGAAACGAGAATGCGAACGACAGGACAGTTGCGTCTGGCGCTGATGACCAGCGTCTTCATCACGGCCTCGCTGTGCGCGGCGCCGAGCTTCGCCCAACAGGCGTCGGACACCGAACAGGCCTCCAGCGTCGACGACATCGTCGTCACCGCCCGCCGCCGCGAGGAAAGCCTGAAGGACGTCCCGGTCGCCGTCTCCGCCGTCAGCGCGGAGCGCCTGGAACAGACCGGCGCCGCCGACATCACCACCCTGCAGCAACAGACCCCGAACGCCACGGTCCAGATCGCGCGCGGCACCAACTCGACCCTGACCAGCTTCATCCGCGGCGTCGGCCAGCAGGACCCGCTGTGGGGCTTCGAGCCCGGCGTCGGCCTCTATGTCGACGACGTCTATGTGGCCCGTCCGCAGGGCGCGGTGCTGGACATCTTCGATATCGAGCGACTGGAGGTCCTGCGCGGCCCGCAGGGCACCCTCTATGGCCGCAACACCATCGGCGGCGCGATCAAGTACGTCACCAAGCGTCTGGGCCAGGACCCGGAACTGACGCTCAAGGGCGCCTACGGCAGCTATAACCAGGTCGATCTGATCGCCTCGGGCTCGACGCCCCTGACCGACACCCTGCGCATCGGCGGCGCGGTGGCCCGCTACACCCGCGACGGCTACGGCACCAACCTGACCACGGGCGCCGAGCACTACAACAAGGACGTCACAGCGGGGCGTCTGAGCGTCGAATGGACCCCGACCGAGGACCTCTTCTTCCGCCTGGCGGGCGACATCACCGAAGACGAGTCCAACGCCCGTCACGGCTATCGCCTCAAGGCGCCGACGACGGACGGCATCTACGACACCCGCGCCGGCATCGGCGACGACGGCTATGTCCGCACGCGCGGCCTGTCCTTCACCGGCGAGTGGAACGTCAACGACGCCCTGACCTTCAAGTCGGTCACGGCCTGGCGCGACGGCGACACCAAGGGCGACGGCATCGACTTCGACGGTCTGCCGCAACCGATCCTCGACATTCCCGGCTACTACGCCGACAGCCAGTTCACCCAGGAATTCCAGCTGCTGTTCGAAGGCGAGCGCTGGCAGGGCGTGGCGGGCCTCTTCTATATGGACGCCTCGGCCGAGGGGGCGTTCGACACCGTCATCGGCCTCTATCCCAGCATGGGGCCGGGGTTGCCGGCGGGCCTGACGACCTTCACCGGGGGCAAGGTCGACACCGAGAGCTTCGCCGTCTTCGCCGACTTCAGCTACGACCTGACGGACCAGCTGTCGCTGTCGGTCGGCGGCCGCTGGACCCAGGACAAGAAGAGCGTCGATCAGCTGCGCCAGAACTATCTGGGCATCAAGAGCCCGTTCTTCGGCAACAGCGCGGCCATCCCGGCGGGCCGTCCCTCGACCGACTACACCAACTCGGACACCTATTCGGAGTTCACGCCCCGGATCAGCGCCAGCTACAAGTTCACGCCGGAACTGACGGGCTACGCCTCCTACGGGCGCGGCTTCAAGTCGGGCGGCTTCGACATGCGCGGCGACGCCAGCCTCTATCCCGAGACGATCAACGGCTATCAGCCGGAACTGGTCGACACCTACGAGATCGGGCTGAAGGGCTCGCTGCTGGACCGGCGAATCAACTTCGCCACGGCCCTGTTCAAGTCGGAGTACACCGACCAGCAGATCACCTCGCAGTTCTTCATCCCGCCCGCTTCGGTCGTCAGCTTCGTCGACAACGCCGGATCCAGCGAGATCTGGGGCTGGGAGCTGGAAGCCAGCGCGCGGATCACTGACAGCTTCATCCCGCGCCTGACGCTCGGCTACCTGGACGCCAAGTTCAACGAGTTCGTCACCTTCAACCCGCTGACCGGCAAGCGGGAGAATATGGCCGACCAGCGCCAGTTCCAGAACACGCCCGACTGGACCGCCAATATCGCGCTGCCCTACAGCGTCGATCTGGGCGATCGCGGCTCGGTCATCTTTACCCCGATGGCCTCCTATCGCGGCGCGACTCAGATGTTCGAGACGGCCATTCCGCTGCTCGATCAGGGATCCTACTGGCTTTACGACGCGACCCTGATGTGGACCGCGCCGGACGCGCGCTATCGCGTCAGCCTGGCCGGGCGGAACCTGGGCGACGAGCGTTATCGCGCGGGCGGCTACAACTTCCCGGGCGCCATCACCGGCGATTCCGTCATCGGCTTCTACGGCGCGCCGCGCACGGTGACGCTGAGCGTGACCGCCAACTTCTAGGGTTTCCAGCCCCGGAAAAACTGAAGCCCCGCCGGTCCGCCCGGCGGGGTTTTCTTTTGAGCCTCAGCTCAGGGTGTAAGGGATCACGCCGCGCTCGTTTTCCGGCACGCGCAGGGTCCGGTCGATGGGCGGGAAGGCGCGCTGGGCGCAGTCGGTGCGCTCGCAGATGCGGCAACTGACGCCCATGCGGGTGGGCGGCCCGTTCAGGTCGAGGCCGGCCGCATAGACCAGCTGATCTGCGTGCTCGATCTCGCAGCCGAGGCCGAGCGCATAGCGGCGATCCGGTTCGAGGTAGGAACCGCCCGGCTTGGACACGCTCTTGGCGATGCAGATGTAGCGCGAGCCGTCGGGCATCTCGGACAGGTTGACCAGGATACGGTCCGGCGCGCCAAAGGCTTCATGCACGTTCCACAGGGGGCAGGCGCCGCCGAAGCGGGCGAACTGGAAGCGGGTGGCGCTGTGCCGCTTGGTGATGTTCCCGGCCATGTCCACCCGCGCGAAATAGAAGGGCACGCCGCGCCAGCCGGGGCGCTGAAGCGTGCTGAGCCGGTGGCAGACCTGCTCGAAGCTGACGTGGAAGCGGTTCCGTAAGCGGTCCACGTCGTGCCGCAGTTCGCGCGCCGCCTCCAGGAAGCGGCGATAGGGCAGCAGCAGGGCGCCCGCCGCATAATTGGCCAGACCCACACGGCAGACGTCGCGCGCGGCGGGAATGTCGAAGGCGGCCCGGTCCAATTCATGCTCGATCAGGTCGTGGAAGCGCAGCAGCACCAGTTGGTGCGCCATCAGAAAGGAGCGCGTCGCCCCGGGCAGGCTGGCGTCGACATAGAGGATGCGCGCCGCCGGATCGAAGCGCCGCATGGCCCCGCGCCCTTCGCCGGTGGCCAGACGCACACCGCACAGGTCGTTCAGCGCCGCCTCCAGATCGCGCTCGGGATGACCGCCCGCGCCCAGCCCCAGCTGCTCGGCCAGGGCCTCCGCCGCCTGATCTAGAACGTCGATGTAGTTGTCGCGATAGTGGAAGAAGTCGCGCACCGCCTCATAGGGCAGGGCGGGGGCCGCTTGCGCCCGCTCGTCGCGGCCCAGGGTCTCGTTCAGCGTCTTCAGCCGCTCGTCCAGCCGGCGATAATCCTGATGCAGGGCCAGGAACTGACGCGCCAGCCGTGGCGTCGTCGTCACCGCCTGCTTCAGCTCCACGGCGGACGGCGCCTCGGCGTGACCGGCCACGTCGGTGACGGCCTCGCGCAGGTCGGCGATCAGGCGGGCGTCGCCGTCCAGATCGAACAGGCTGGCGTCCACGTCGAAGGCCCGCGTCAGGGCGATCAGGACCCGCGCTGTCGCCGGGCGTTGATTGGTCTCGATCTGCGACAGGTAGCTGGGCGACAGGGCCAGCCGTCCGGCGCAGGCTTCCAGCGTCCAGCCGCGCGCCTCGCGCAGCTTGCGCACCTTGGCCCCGAGGTAGAGTTTTTCCGCCATCGCAACTTTGCAAAACAGCTTATCGACCTTGGCAGGCTTACGCACTTACGCCCCTTTTGCAAAGTTGCGATTGCCTTTTTGCAACGAAGCGTCTCAGTGATCACCAAAGATTACAGGGAGCAGCCCAAACCATGAGCCAGGCCATTCTCGAGGAGCTCGAGCGCCGTCGCGCCGCCGCCAAACTGGGCGGTGGTGAAAAGCGCATCGCCTCTCAGCACGCCAAGGGCAAGCTGACCGCGCGCGAACGGATCGAAGTCCTGCTGGACGAAGGCAGCTTCGAAGAGACCGACATGTTCGTGGAGCATCGCAGCCACGACTTCGGCATGGATCAGCAGCGCATCCCCGGCGACGGCGTCGTCACCGGACGCGGCACCATCGGCGGCCGTCTGGTCTATGTCTTCTCGAAGGACTTCACCGTCTTCGGCGGCTCGCTGTCGGGCGCCCACGCGGCCAAGATCGTCAAGATCCAGAAGATGGCCCTGACCGCCGGCGCGCCGATCATCGGCCTGTTCGATGCGGGCGGCGCGCGCATTCAGGAAGGCGTCGAGAGCTTGGCCGGTTACGCCGACATCTTCCTGCAGAACACCCTGGCCTCGGGCGTCATCCCGCAGATCTCGGTCATCATGGGCCCGTGCGCGGGCGGCGACGTCTATTCGCCCGCCATCACCGACTTCATCTTCATGGTGAAGGACACGTCCTACATGTACGTGACCGGCCCCGACGTGGTGAAGACCGTCACCAACGAGGTCGTCAGCCACGAGGACCTGGGCGGCGCCCGCGTCCACGCCGGCAAGTCGGGGGTCGCCGACGGCGCCTTCGAGAATGATCTGGAGGCCCTCAGCGAGGTTCGCCGCCTGATCGGCTTCCTGCCCCTGTCGAACCGCGAAAAGCCGCCGGTCCGCGACAGCTATGACGAGCCGGATCGCGACGAGGCCTCGCTGGACACCCTGGTCCCGACCAATCCGAACCAGCCCTATGACATGAAGGAGTTGATCCTGAAGACGGTCGACGAGGCCGACTTCTTCGAGATCGGCGCCGACTTCGCCAAGAACATCGTCTGCGGCTTCGGCCGTCTGGACGGCCAGACCGTCGGCATCGTCGCCAACCAACCCCAGGTGCTGGCGGGCGTGCTGGACATCGACAGCAGCCGCAAGGCCGCGCGCTTCGTCCGCTTCTGCGACGCCTTCCACATCCCGCTGGTGACGCTGGTGGACGTGCCGGGCTTCATGCCGGGGACCAAGCAGGAGTACGGCGCCCTGATCAAGCACGGCGCCAAGCTGCTGTTCGCCTATGCCGAGGCCACGGTGCCCAAGCTGACGGTCATCACGCGCAAGGCCTATGGCGGCGCCTATGACGTCATGAGCTCCAAGCACCTGCGCGGCGACGTCAACTACGCCTGGCCCACCGCCGAGATCGCGGTCATGGGCGCCAAGGGCGCCGTCGAGATCATCTTCCGCAAGGAAGCCGGCGATCCCGAGGCCCTGGCCGCGCGCGAGGCCGAGTACAAGGAACGCTTCGCCAACCCCTTCGTGGCGGCCGGCCTGGGCTACATCGACGATGTCATCATGCCCCACGGCACCCGCCGTCGCCTGATCAAGGCCCTGAAGACGCTGAAGAACAAGACCCAGGAAAATCCCTGGAAGAAGCACGACAACATCCCCCTGTAAGGCCCAGAAATGTTCAAGAAAATTCTGATCGCCAACCGGGGCGAGATCGCGGTTCGCATCATCAAGACCTGCCGCAAAATGGGCATCAAGACGGTGCTCGTTTACTCGGACGCGGACGCCGGGTCGCTGGCCTGCGAGATGGCCGACGAGACCATCCACATCGGGCCGTCGCCCGCCGCCCAGTCCTATCTGATCCAGGACAAGATCGTGGACGCGGTGCGCCAGTCGGGCGCCGAGGCGGTGCACCCCGGCTTTGGCTTCCTGTCGGAAAACCCGGTCTTCGCGCGTCGTCTGGAGGCTGAGGGCATCACCTTCATCGGCCCGAACCCGCACGCCATCGAGGCCATGGGCGACAAGATTACGTCCAAGAAGTTCGCCGCTGAAGCGGGCGTCTCGACCGTGCCGGGCCACATGGGTCTGATTGAATCGACCGAGGAGGCGGTGAAGATCGCCAACGAGATCGGCTATCCGGTCATGATCAAGGCCTCGGCCGGCGGCGGCGGCAAGGGCATCCGCGTCGCCCATTCCGACGCCGACATGGCCGAGGGCTTTGCGGCGGTGAAGGCCGAGGCTCTGACCGCCTTCGGCGACGACCGGGTCTTCCTCGAGAAGTTCATCGTCAATCCGCGCCACATCGAGATCCAGGTGCTGGGCGACAAGCACGGCAACATCGTCTCGCTGTTCGACCGCGAATGCTCGATCCAGCGCCGCAACCAGAAGGTCATCGAAGAGGCGCCGTCGCCCCTGCTGGACGACGCGACGCGCAAGGCCATGGGCGATCAGGCCATCGCCCTGGCGCGGGCCGTGAACTACGACTCGGCCGGCACGGTCGAGTTCGTGGCCGGTCAGGACCGCAGCTTCTACTTCCTGGAAATGAACACCCGTCTGCAGGTCGAGCACCCGGTGACGGAGCTGATCACCGGCGTCGATCTGGTCGAACAGATGATCCGTTCGGCGGCGGGCGAGACCATGGGCTTCAAGCAGGAAGACCTGTCGATCAAGGGCTGGGCCATCGAGAGCCGCATCTACGCCGAGGACCCCTATCGCGGCTTCCTGCCGTCGATCGGTCGTCTGGTGCGCTATGAGCAGCCGGAAGAAGGCGATCAGGGAGACTACACCGTCCGCAACGATTCCGGGGTCCGCGAGGGCGACGAGATCAGCATGTTCTACGACCCCATGATCGCCAAGCTGTGTTCCTGGGGCGAGACGCGCGACGCCGCCGTCGAGGGCATGGCCCGCGCGCTGGAGGACACCCACCTGTCGGGCGTCGGCCACAACGTGCCCTTCCTGTCGGCGGTGATGGATCAGGAGCGCTTCAAGTCCGGTCAGCTGTCGACCAGCTACATCAAGGACGAGTTCCCCGACGGCTTCCGCGGCCTGGAACCCACCGAGGCGCAGAAGGACATCTTCATCACCGTGGCCGCGGCGATGAACGAGGTTCTGGCCGAGCAGGCGGGCGATCCGTCGGAGCGCACCGACTGGACCGTGCTGATTGACCGCGAGGCCCACGAGGTGTCGCTGTCGTATGACGAGGCCGAGGATCTGGTCATCTCGCTGGACGAGCGCGACCTGACCCTGTCGGAAATCGACTGGCGTCCGGGCATGGCCCAGTTCCGCGCGGTCCTCGACGACGAACCCTTCACCGCCGAGGTCAAGCGCGCGCCGGACGGCTTCGACATCCGCCACCGGGCGGCCAAGGCCCGCGTGCGCGTCCTGACGCCCAGCACCGCCGCCATGTATCAGCGCCTGCCGGAAAAGGTCGCCGCCGACACCTCCAAGCTGGTGCTGTCGCCCATGCCGGGTCTGGTCGTCGACATCCCTGTGACCGTCGGTCAGGAGGTCAAGTCGGGCGAGACCGTCGCCATCATCGAAGCCATGAAGATGCAGAACATCCTCAAGGCCGAGCGTGACGGCGTGGTGAAGGCGGTCGGGGCCAAGGCCGGCGATCCGGTCGCCGCCGACGATGTGCTGGTGGAGTTTGCGTAGATGACGACCTTTCCCACGCCGACGCCGCTGGAGTGGCGGGAACAGGCCGAGAAGGCGCTGAAGGGGCGGGCGATCGAAAGCCTGCTGCACCTTGACGCCGACGGCCTGCTCATCCGGCCGCTCTATGCCGACGCAACCGGGGTGCAGGCGCTTCGCGCGCCGCGCACGACGGATGCCGAGGGGCGGGCGTGGGATGTACGCACCCTGGTCGAGGGCGACGAGGCGGCGGCCATCAACGCCGCTGTCCTGACCGACCTTGAAAACGGCGCCGCTTCGGTGGTGCTGAAGGGGGCGTTCACGACGGACGAAACGACGCTGGCCGCCGCCCTGGACGGCGTGGCGCTGGAACTGGCGCCGGTGGCGCTGGACGCGGGCTTTGACGGGGTGAAGGCCGCCGAGGCTCTGGCGGCGGTGGCCAAGGGTTCGCCCCGCGCCCAGCTGCAATTCCACCTCGACCCGATCTCGGCCTTTGCCGAGACGGCTGAAGGCGACATCGACGCCGCCGTGACCGAGGCGGCTGAGGCCGCCGCGCGTCTGGCAGGGACCTATCCCGAGGCCAGACTGTTCCTGGCCTCGGGCCGCGTGGTGCACGAGGCGGGCGGTTCGGCGGGGCAGGAGCTGGCCTTCGCCGCCGCCTCCGCCGTCGCCTACGTCAAGGCCGCCGTCCTGGCGGGCCTGACCACTGAACAGGCGCTGAAGGGCATGGTGCTGGGCCTCTCCGTCGACGCCGAATATTTCGACGCCCTGGCCAAGGTGCGGGCGCTGCGCCTGATCTGGGCCAGCGTCAGCAAGGCCTTTGGCCATGAGACCCCGGCGATCATCGAGGCCCGCTCGTCGCGGCGGATGCTGTCGGCGCGCGACCCGTGGCCCAACCTGCTGCGTCTGACCGCCGCCGGCTTCGCGGGCGCGGTCGGCGGCGCCGACGTGGTGGTGCTGGACGCCTTCACCCGCGCTGAGGGCCGCCCCGACGCCTTCGCCCGCCGTCAGGCCCGCAACACGCAACTGGTGCTGATGGAAGAAGCCAATCTGGGGCGGGTCGATGATCCCGCCGCCGGCTCCTGGTTCCTGGACAGCCGCACCCGCGATCTGGCCGAGGCCGGCTGGAAGGAGTTCCAGTCGATCGAAGCCGAAGGCGGCGTGGTCGACGCCCTGAAACACCACCTGATCCAGCCGCGCGTCGAACGCGCGCGCGGTCAGCTGGAGGCGGCGTTGAAGGACGGCGCCCGCCACATGGTCGGCGTCACCAAATACGTCGATCCCGATCCGCGCCCGGCCCCGGTCGAGACCGCTGATCCCGCCTTCGTCCCGGTGCGCCACGGCGCCCTGACCCCCGTGCGCTTCGCCGCGCCCTTTGAAATCGCGTCCGAGGAGGCGAACCCATGAGCTTCCCCGACTTCTCCAAGGTCGACCTCGACCTGACCACGACCGGCGCTGGCCCGACCCGCGATCCCTGGCTGACGCCCGAGGGCCTGACAGTCGAGACCGCCTATGGCCCCGAGGCGCTCGAAGGCCTCGACGCCATCCACGGCCTGCCGGGCTTCGCCCCCTATATGCGCGGCCCCTATCCGACCATGTACGCGGGCAATCCGTGGACGATCCGCCAGTACGCGGGCTTCTCGACCGCCGAGGAGTCCAACGCCTTCTATCGTCGAAACCTGGCGGCGGGTCAGAAGGGCCTGTCCATCGCCTTCGATCTGGCCACCCACCGGGGCTATGACAGCGACCATCCCAGGGTAAAGGGCGACGTCGGCATGGCCGGCGTGGCCATCGACAGCATTCTGGACATGCGGACCCTGTTCGACGGCATTCCGCTGGATCAGATGTCGGTGTCCATGACCATGAACGGCGCCGTCCTGCCGATCCTGGCCCTCTATGTCGTCGCGGCTGAGGAACAGGGCGTGCCGCACGCGGCCCTGACCGGAACCATTCAGAACGATATTCTGAAGGAGTTCATGGTCCGCAACACCTACATCTATCCGCCCGCGCCCTCGATGCGGATCATCTCGGACATCTTCGCCTGGACCGCGCAGGAGACGCCGAAGTTCAACTCGATCTCCATCTCCGGCTATCACATGCAGGAGGCGGGGGCCTCGGCCGAGATCGAGCTGGCCTACACGCTGTCGGACGGTCTGGAATACATCAAGGCCGGCGTCGACGCGGGCATGGACGTGGACCGCTTCGCGCCGCGCCTCAGCTTCTTCTGGGCCATCGGCATGAACTACTTCATGGAGGTGGCCAAGATGCGGGCCGGCCGCCTGTTGTGGGCCGAAAAGGTCGCCGAAAAGTTCTCGCCCAAGGACCAGCGGTCCCTGTCGCTGCGGACCCACTGCCAGACCTCGGGCTGGTCGCTTGCCGCGCAGGACGTGTTCAACAACGTGCCGCGCACCATGGTCGAGGCCATGGCGGCGGCGGGCGGTCAGACCCAGAGCCTGCACACCAATGCTCTGGACGAAGCCCTGGCCCTGCCGACCGACTTCTCGGCCCGGATCGCGCGCAACACCCAGATCCTGCTGCAGATGGAGACGGGTCTGACCCGCACCATCGACCCCTGGGGCGGTAGCTTCTACGTCGAGCGCCTGACGCACGATCTGGCCAACCGCGCCCGCGCCCTGATGGACGAGGTCGAGGCGGCGGGCGGCATGGCCAAGGCCATCGAGGCCGGCATTCCCAAGCTGCGCATCGAAGAGGCGGCGGCCAAGACCCAGGCCCGCATCGACACCGGCAAGCAGACCGTGGTCGGCGTGAACCGCTATCTGAACGATACGCCCGACGACATTCCCATGCTGAAGGTCGACAACGCCGCCGTGTTGACCGCGCAGATCGACAAGCTGAAGCGCCTGCGCGCCGAGCGTGATCAGGCCGCCACCGACGCCGCGCTGGAAGCCCTGACGGCTGGTGCGCGGGGCAACGCCAACCTGCTGGAACTGGCGGTTCAGGCCGCCCGCGCCAAGGCGACGGTGGGCGAGATTTCGGATGCTCTGGAGGCCGCCTTTGGGCGTCACGTCGCCACGGTGAAGACGGTCTCGGGCGTCTATGGCAAGGAGGCTGGCAATGATCCCAAGGTCGCCCGCGCCCGCGACATGGTCGCGACCTTCGTTGAAAACGACGGCGGTCCGCCACGCATCCTGATCGCCAAGCTGGGTCAGGACGGCCACGACCGGGGCCAGAAGGTCGTCGCCACCGGCTACGGCGATATCGGCTTCGACGTCACCGCCGGTTCGCTGTTCCAGACGCCCGCCGAGGCCGCCCGGGATGCGGTCGAGAAGAATGTCCACGCGGTCGGCGCCTCGTCGCTGGCGGCGGGGCACCTGACGCTCGTGCCGGAACTGCGGGCCGAACTGGCCAAGCTGGGCCGCGAGGACATCATGATCGTGGTCGGCGGCGTCATCCCGCCGTCGGACGTTCAGCCCCTGCTCGATATGGGGGCGGCCGCCGTCTATCCGCCTGGCTCGGTGATCGCCGACACGGCGGCGGACCTGATCGAGAAACTGAACCTGCGTCTGGGCTACGCCCAGCCTGCTCCGGCGGAGACGAAGTAATGATCGGCAATCTGAACCACGTCGGCGTCGCCACGCCCTCGATCGCGGACTCGATCAAGCTGTATCGCGACATCCTGGGTGCGACGAAGATCGGCGAGCCGTTCGACCTGCCGGCCCAGGGGGTGAAGGTCTGCTTCATCGACACGCCGACGGCCCAGATCGAACTGATCGAGCCCTATGACGAGACCAGCCCGATCACCGGCTTCCTGGCCAAGAACCCCAAGGGCGGCCAGCACCACGTCTGCTTCGAAGTAGCCGACATCCACGACGCCGTCGCCGAGATGCGCGCCAAGGGCGTGACCATCCTGGGCACCGGCGAGCCCCGCATCGGCGCCCACGGCACGCCGGTCGTCTTCCTGCACCCCAAGGAGATGGGCGGGGTCCTGATCGAACTGATGGAAGCGCCGAAAGAGGCGCACTGAAGTCAAAAGGCCCGGTCGCTGACCGGGCCTTTTTCTTAGAACAAAATCTTGCGGAAGCTGACCCGGAAGGTCCGGCCCAGCGGGTCCAGATAGTCGGGCTGATAGGCGTCAGGCGTCACGCCTAGCCCGTTTCGCACATCCAGCTTCTGGTCGAAGAGGTTGTCGATCCCGACGCTGACGCGGGCGCCCTTCAGCCAGGGATATTTCGCCACCCAGGTCTGACGCGACGACAGGTCGGCGAACAGGTTCAGGTTCACCGTCGTCAGGTCCGAGAAGCTCAGGTCGTCGTCGGGCGACGAGCCGCCGTTGATCCGCGTGGACTCCTTCCAGTTGGCGTTCAGGAAGCCGCCCATGCCGCTCTTGAACAGGCCCATCTGGAGCTGGACCTCGTTGCGCGACTGCCCGCCGCGCGCGCCGATGGCGGCGCCGTCCAGCAGGTCCAGAACCGGCAGGCCGTCGCGGATCGTGATCTCATCCTGGATGCGATAGGTGTGATACAGCGAGACGTTGAAGCGCCCCTGGCCGGGCTGCATGGCCGGGCCGCGCCCGCCGCGTCCGCCGCCCATCTGCATTCGCATGCCGCCGCCGGGGGGCGGGCCGCCTTCCATTCGCATCGTCACGGGACCGCCGCTTCCGCCGGGACGTCCGCCGCCGGGGCCGCGCTGCCCCATCCGCGCCGCCGCCGCCGGGTCGGGCTTGCCGAACGGGGTCGAGAAGTTCAGGCCCCAGCGGATTTCCTGCTGCTCGGCCTTCTGGAAGTTCAACGGCCGGGCGTCGATCGACAGCAGATTGCCGTCCAGGTCGCGGCCGAAGCGCTCGGGCAGGGCGGCTTCCAGTTCCGGCGTGATGGTCGGGAAGGCGGCGATGGAGCCCTCGACCTCGGTGCGGCTGTAGTTGGCCGTCAGACGCAGGTCCTTGTCCTTCAGCGGCGTCAGGTTGATGCCCAGCTTCAGGATGCGCTTGGTTTCCTCTGACAGGCCGGAGTTGCCGCCTTCGATGCGGGTGATGTTGACCGACTCCCCCTTCAGGAAGTCATAGACCGGCACATTTGCGGTCGAGATGGTCGGGTCGTTCAGCTGCGACATCGACGGGGCGTTCTGCTCGTCCGACCAACTGACGTTGAAGTTGATCGGGCTCCAGGGCGACCAGTTCAGGCCCAGGGTATAGGCCGACAGGCCGCCGAAGTCGGACAGGTCCTGATAGGCCAGGTTCAAGTTGGCCGACAGGTCGCCGAGCACGCCCAGGACCTCGCGGTCGCGGCTGGCGATGGGCAGGTTGAAGTTGCCCGAGGCGCTGGTCCGGTCGCGCGACAGCGAGCGCTCGGAGAAGACGCTGGCCTTCAGGTCCGCATCATATCGCAGGCTCTCGGAATCCAGCGTCTGGGTGTCGAAGCCGACCTTGAAGGTCGAAGTCAGGGCGCCCGCCGGCGCCTCCCAGACCGTGCCGTTGATGACGCCCTCAAGGTTGCCGCTGCTGGAGACGGAGCGGGCGGTGTCGAAGGGTAGGCGCGGCGCCTGGTCCGCATCGCCGAACGGGTCGATCAGGCCCGCCGTCACCCCGGCCTGCAGCGCGTCCTGATCAAGCCCGCGCCCGGTGCGGGTCTTGGTCTCTGTGCGGTCGTAGCCGCCGGTCAGCGTCCATCGCCAGTCGCCCAGATAGCCGTCCACCAGGGCCCCGACCTTGCCCGCCAGGGTGTCAGTGGTACGCGACAGGGCGTCGGGGGCGTTCAGGTAGAGCATTTCCGTCACCGTCGACGGCGGCACGGCCAACTGGACGCTCGGCAGGCCCTGCCAGGCCAGTCGCGAGGTGTCCTCCAGACTGGCGCTCAGCGTCAAGGCGGTGGTGTCGTTCAGGTCGCGCACCAGGGAACCGGCGACCGAGGCCTGTTCCTGCTTGGCCAGCAGGGTGCGATAGGCGGTCGGGTCGCCGTCTTCCCGCTGGATATCGCGTTCGGTCTCGAACAGGGGCGTGTCGTTTTCGTATTCCAGATCCAGCGTCGTGCGCTGCTTGCCGGCGATGCGCAGGATGTTGCTTTCCAGATCGCTGACGGTGCGGCCGCCCTCGTCCGGGCGGCGGACGCTGGCTTGCATGGTCAACGAGCGGAAGTTGGCCTTGAGGACGAAGTTCACCACCCGCTGGTCGGCGCTGTAGCCGTAGGAGAGGGCGGTCTCCTCGGGCAGGATCTCGGTGCGTTCGATGGCTTCGGGCGGGATGCCGCGGATTTCCTGGAAGCCCGAGATGCGTCGTCCGTTGACCAGGAAGACCGGCGAGCCGCCGCGCGAGCTGCGCGTCACCGGCTCCAGCAGGGTCATCAGCTCCTGGATGCTGCTGGCGCCATAGGCCTTCAGCTGTTCCTCATCCAGCACCAGCTCGGGTTCGTAGTCGCCGAGCGCCGCGCCCCGTCGCCGGGTCGCGACGGCCTGGATCTCGCCCAGGTCATAGGCTTCCTGCTCGTTGATGGTCGGAACGGCGGGCGTCTGGGTCTGCGGCGCGACCGCGGGCGTCGTCTCCGCATTGGGATCGAGCGAGGCGAGAGCGAGAAGCAGAACGACAGGCGACATGGATTGTCCTGATTAGACCGGAAGCGAGCGCCGACCTGCTTGAAGACCGATGTGCGCCGAATAATGGCGGAAAGGGCTCTGGCAGATTAACAGCCTGTAATGACGCGGAAATGTCACGGCAGGCTCGACAGTGATCTAACGCAGAAAGGGGCGGCGTCCGTCGCACGTCGCCCCTTCTTTTTTCCAGCTCTGATGAAATCAGAAGCGGGCGCGGACGCCCAACACCAGGTTACGGCCCCGTTGCGGCGCGGTCTCGGCCAGGAAGGAGGCGTGGTTCAGCGCCAGCTCGTCCAGCAGGTTGGTGCCGCGCAGGAAGACCTGCGACTTCACCCCGGCCAGCTCCACGTCATAGGCCACGGTGGCGTTGACCATGTTGTAGCCCGGCGTCTCGCTCTCGAAGGCGGCGATGTCGTTCTGCTTGAAGGTGCGGCTGTATTCCACATCGCCCGACCACGGGCCTGCGAAGGCCTCGGCCCGCACGCCCAGGCGCGCCGCCGGGATGCGAGGCAGATTGCCGCCGTCGCCCTTCAGCTCGCCGCGCACATAGTCGCCGAAGACGCTGGCGGACAGCCAGGGCGTCAGCTGCTGGCGCACCTCGCCTTCCAGACCGGTGAAGGTGGCGTCGGCCTGGCTGTACTGGATCAGGCGGAAGTCCTCGAACTGGTCCAGGGTGCGGGCGAAGATGTAGTCGTCATAAACGTAGTGATAGGCGCTGACCGAGGCGGTGGTGGACCCCGCCGTCTTGCGCAGGGTCAGCTCCAGCGCATTGGCCGTTTCCACGTCCAATCCCGCGTCGCCCATCTCATAGGTATTGGTCGCCAGGTGGACGCCGTCGGCATAGAGCTCCTGCGCCGAGGGGGCGCGCTGCGAGCGCGACAGCGACACCGCGCCCGACCAGCCGGGCATGAAGTGCCAGACCGCCGATCCCGAGATCGAGAAGGGCTTGTGCTCGGCGTCGGGCAGACCGAGGGCCGAGGCCTCCTGCCATTCCTGACGCAGGGCGCCCTCCAGATGCCAGTCGCCCAGTTCGTATTCCTCCATCACGAACAGGCCGGTGTTCTTGGTCGTGCTGGGAGCCAGGAAGCTTTCCTCGCCGACTGCGGCGAAATCGCTCTTGCTCAGTTGCAGGCCGACCACGCCCTTGAAGCCGGCGATCGGCTTGTGCTGGGCCTCGATGCGGCCGTCATAGCCCTCGTTGGTGAAGGTGGTCGAGACGACGCCTTCTTCCAGTTCCTGATGCTGATAGTCGGTGTAGCCAGCGCGCAAACGGACGTTCTCGATGCCGGGCAGGGGATCGCTCAACTCGCCGCGCAGGTCGAGGCGGCGGCTCTTCAGTCGGACTTCGGGCACGCCGTGGTCGTGATCGTGCTCCTCGCCTTCCTCATGATCGTGGCCGTCATGGTCGTGATCGTCGTGACCGCCGCAATGCAGGTGGTCGCCGTGCGGGTGGCAGCCTTCGTATTCGTGGGTGTGGCCCGCCAGGCCGTAGCGGCTGGTCTGTTCGGTATAGGCCGCGCCCAGATAGCCGCGCGAGCCGATGTATGAGGCCCCCAGCGTCGCGGTCGAGGTCTCGTTGTAGGAGCCGTCCAGACGCGGTTCGTCCCAGTCCGGCACCTTGTAGTCGTCGGCCTTGCGCGCCGCCGCCTCGATGCGGACCGCGAAGTTGCCGGCGCCGACCGTGGCGCCGACCACGCCGGCTTCCTCGTTGTCGACCGAGCCGCGGCGGTATTCGACCACGGCCTCGCCGCCGTTGGCCGGTACGCGGGTGGGGATCTTCTTGTCCAGCAGGTTGACCGCGCCGCCGATGGCGCCGCCGCCGTAGAGGAGGGCCGAAGGGCCGCGCAGGATCTCGATGCCTTCCAGCAGCAGGGGCTCGCCGGAGATGGCGTGGTCGGGGGAAACTTCCGAGGCGTCCATCAGACCGGCGCCTTCGCTCAGCACCTTGACGCGCGGGGCGGCCTGACCGCGCACCACCGGGCGGCTGGCCCCGCCGCCAAAGGTGTCGGAGTTGACGCCGGGTATGCTGCTGAGGGTGTCGCCCAAGGTCGACTGGCGGCGGTGGACCAGTTCGTCGCCGCTCAGCAGGGCGACGTGCGAACCCACGTCGTCGCCGGCCCGGCCCAGGGGCAAGGCGCGCACCACCACGTCGGCGATCTCGGTCGGCTCGTCCTGATGGGCGGTCTGGATGACGTCATCAGCCGCGAAGGCGGACGTCGAGAGGGCGGCGGCCCCGGCGGCGGTCAGCAGGAAGGTTTGAAGTCGCAAGGCACGCATCCCCGTTACAATGTCGCGAACTTGATATGTTATAGTGTATCACCACGCAACCGCCTCGCTGCATTTCCTTGCAAGCGGAGCCTTTGACGAAGAGCGGCGTTCGGACGGGACGCTCATAGAGAGGCTGTCGATGACCCGTTCCGCCGTTGCGCTGCTGTCCTGTCTCGGCCTGACCGCCGCCGCCTGTTCGCAAGAGCCGGCGCCCGCGCCGACCGCCCCGATCGAGGCGCCGGCCGGCCCGCCCGCCGCCGCCGTCGGCTATGCTTGCGAAAGCGGCAAGGTCGTCACCGCCACCTACCCGGACACGGAGACGGTGCGGGTGTCCTATGACGGTCGCGACTATGTCCTGGCCAGCGCCGTCTCGGCCAGCGGCGCGCGCTACACCGGACAGGGGCTGGAGTGGTGGACCGCCAGCCGCAACGGGCAGGAGAGCGGGACTCTGAGCCGACTGGCGCCGAATGATACGACGGGCGGGACCATCATCGAGCGGTGCAGCCGCCCGGTCCCGGTTCTGGCCCCGTCGCCCGAGGCGCCCTGCGTCGGAACCAACCTGAGGCTGTCGGTCGAGGGCGGCGACGCGGGCATGGGCAATCGCGTCACCACCCTGGCCTTGCAGAATGCGGGGGCGCAGGCATGCAGCCTGACCGGCTATCCCGGCGTGACGCTGGCCGATGCGAACGGCGGCGCTCTGACGACCGTCAAGGCGGTGCAGGAGCCCGGCAACTACTTTGCGAAGGGAACTGTGCCGACGCCGGTCTCGCTGGTTCCCCAGGCCAAGGCCTATTTCGATCTGGCCTGGAACGTCGTGCCGCATGAAGCCGAGGGCGAAAAGGCGTGTCCGGAGGCCAAGACCCTGCGCTTGACCACGCCCGGCGATACCGCCGTGGTCAGCCTGCCGCTGGCCCTCACGCCGTGCGGGAAGCAAGTTCGTGTCAGCCCGTTCCGCCCGGTGGCCGACGCCTCGGCCAGACCTGCCCCGGCGACCTGAAATCGGGGGTTCAAACCTGCCGGGATTCAGCGTAGCGGAGAAATCATGACCCAGAGCACCAATACGGCCTTCTACGACCGCATCTCCGCCGAACTGACCGACATCGACGCCCAGGGGCTGACCAAGCCCGAGCGCGTCATCGCCTCGCGTCAGGGGCCGGTGATCTCGGTGAACGGCCGCGACGTCCTGAACTTCTGCGCCAACAACTACCTCGGTCTCGCCGGCGACGAGCGCGTCACCCAGGCCGGCATCAGGGCGATGGAGAAGTGGGGCGCCGGCACGGCCTCGGTCCGCTTCATCTGCGGCACGCTGGAAATCCATAAGGAACTGGAACGCGCCGTCGCCGACTACCTCGGCTTTGAAGATGCGATCCTGTTCGCCGCCGCCTTTGACGCCAACGGCGGCATCTTCGAGCCCCTGTTCACCGAGGCCGACGCCATCGTCTCGGACAGCCTGAACCACGCCTCGATCATCGACGGCGTGCGCCTGTGCAAGGCCAAGCGCTATCGGTTCGCCACCTCGGACATGGCCGATCTGGAGGCCCAGTTGAAGCAGGCCCGGGTCGACGGCGCGCGCGAGATCATCATCGCCACCGACGGCGCCTTTTCGATGGACGGCTATGTCGCCAAGCTGAAGGACATCCGGGCCCTGGCCGACCAGTACGGCGCCCTGATCATGGTCGACGACTGCCACGCCACCGGCTTCATGGGCGACAAGGGGCGCGGCTCCTACGCTCACTGCGGCGTCGAGGTGGACTTCGTCACCGGCACCTTCGGCAAGGCCCTGGGCGGCGCGATGGGCGGCTTCATCTGCGCCAAGGCCAATGTCGTGGCCCTGTTGAAGCAGCGGGCGCGGCCCTATCTCTTCTCCAACGCCCTGGCGCCCGCGGTCTGCGGTTCGTCGCTGGAGGCCATTCGCATTGCAGCCGGCGAAGAGGGCGACGCCCTGCGCGCCCAGCTGTTCGCCAACGCCGCGCGTTTCCGTGCGGCGATGACCGAGGCCGGCTTCACCCTGCAACCGGGCGAGCACCCCATCATCCCCGTCATGCTGGGCGACGCCAAGCTGGCGCAGGACATGGCGGCGCGGATGCTGGAACTGGGCGTCTATGTGATCGGCTTCAGCTTCCCGGTGGTCCCGCGCGGCCAGGCCCGCATCCGCACCCAGATGTCGGCGGCGCATACGTTTGAGCAGATCGACGCCGCCGTCGCCGCCTTCATCCAGGCAGGCAAGGAGTTGGGGGTCATCTGACCCCCCACCACCTCACGACTTCAGGCTGTCGTCGGCCATGATGACCGAGCGGCCCGCCGGATTGAGCGCGGCCCACAGCACGACAGCGGCGATCAGCGGCGCGACCGACATACCGATATAGCGGCCGATGATGGCGATCTGAGCCAGGATGGGGTGCAGGGCCGGTTGATCCAGCGCCTGACGCGCGGCGGCGCTGGGCGGCGCCAGGGCAGGGTTCAACTGCGCCGCCAGGTCGCCCCAGATCAGGGACGCCAGCGACAGGATGAACAGCAGCGTCAGGACCAGGGTCGTGATGATCGCCGCCTTGAGCGGCTTCTGCGTGCGCGGCGGCGCGGTCAGGAAGGCCAGCGCCAGGGGGAAGCCCAGCAGCAGCCGACGCAGCGAGGTATGGGGCACATCGTAGGCGATGGGCACGCCGCTGCTGGTCAGCCGCGTGCCGACGCTCCAGCTGCCGTCCGCCAGCACGGCGATCTCGCCCGACAGGCCGAAGAGGCGGAAGATCAGGCCCGCCAGCGGGCGCAGCGCCGCCGCAAACAGGTCCGCGCCCCACAGCCACCAGATCGGCAGCACCAGAACGAAAAGACCCAGCGACCACAGGCCGAAGCGACGCCGCGCGGCCTCTTCCGGCGTCTTGGCGCCGAGGGTTTCGAACCAGGCGGCCATCAGGCGGCTTCCTCAGCGACGGTCTTGGGCGCATTGCCCGGCTGGCGGCTCTGCCAGCGGGTCCAGAAGAAGAAGACCAGCAGGCCTTCCAGCCCGATCATCGCGTCCCAGACGTAGTGGTGGAAGAACTCGAACATCGATTCAGAGCCACGCGACAGATACAGTAGGCTGATGATCCGCAGCAGGTTGACCAGCTGCAGGGCGATCACGCCGACGGCGGCGCCGATCAGGCCGTCGCGCAGCCGACCCGGGAAGGCCAGGATGGCCGCGATCAGCAGGGCGCAGACCTCGACGGCATTACAGCCCGCCAGCACCTGCACCGCGCCATGTCCGTCGGAAAAGCGCAGGATGTCGCCTTGCGCCTGAACTCGACCGTCAAACGGCGCGAGCACTAAGGCGCAGATGTCGACCAGAAGTTGGGTGAAGGGCTGGACGAACAGCCGTTCGGCCCACGGCGTGGCCAGAACGCTGAACAGGGTGATCGCCAGTAGGGCGAACAGACCCAGATACTGGACAGCAGGCGATTTGAAGAAACGCGGCATGGACTGTCGCCTGAAGTGCAGTGAAAAAAGCAGGGGCGGACCGCGAGGGCCCGCCCCGACCGTTATCTGATCCGATCAGACCGTGCGGCGACGCTTGTGAATGGTCAAGGCGGCGAAACCGCCCAGGGCCGCCGTCAGCAGGATCATGGCCCATTCCGTCAGGGTCGGGACGGGGGCGGGTGGCGGCGTGTTGGTGATGGTGTAGGCGGGCAGGGCGGCAGGCTCATCAAGCGCGTCGCCACTGCCAAAAGCTGTCTGGAATTTGGCCGCGCCGTAGGATCCCGGTGTGGCACTGGTGGTAACTCGCGCCTTGTCCATGACGATCTCTACATTTGAGCCGGCCGGGATGAGACCTCCCGAGCCGAGGCGGAACTGCACGCTCTTGCCCGAGTAAATGTCGCAATGGTTGAAAGCGCTTAGCGGCAAGGTCGCCCCGTTGACCGTAAACTTCACATCTGAGCCGCAGCTTCCGTTGGTCATGTCCAGACCGTCGAAATCTGCGATCAGCAGGTTGTTGCGGCCGTCGTTCGCGTCGAGTGCAGTTGCGATGGTGTAGCGGATGGTCACGTCTGTCGGCTGCGATACGCGGCTGTCCGAGAGCGCGACGCTGACGTTGGTCAGGGTTCCCGCCATAGCGGTGGAAGCAGCCATCGACAGGGCGGCCGCAGTGACGGCGGCGGCGATCATTTTCTTTGGGTTTTCGCAGGATGGGGTCTGAATCCACGTCGAGACCAGCTCGCCGCCGATCTTCGAATCGCCGCTAGCTGATTCGCGTTCTTATAGCCAAGCTTGTTTGAGCGGGGGTGTCTCATTTTGCTACGGTAGGGCGCAAGGGCGAACGCAGCTGGCCGCTGATCTAAGCCGCCGGGCGCATGAACCGCTTGCGGTCCAGGCCAAGGCGGCCTAGCGGCTGCGTCTGAGCAACGGGAGCACCCACCATGACCGCCACCATGAAGGCCCTGGCCAAGACCAAACCCGGCGTGGGCCTGGAACTGATCGAGGCGCCGATCCCCGTCGCGGGCGACGAGGACGTGCTGATCCGCGTCCACCGCACCGCCGTCTGCGGCACCGACATCCACATCTGGAACTGGGACGAGTGGTCGCAAAAGAACGTGCCCGTCCCCATGATCACCGGCCATGAGTTTGCGGGCGAGATCGTCGCCATCGGCAAGGACGTAGATCGCCGCCTGAAGATCGGCCAGCGCGTGTCGGCCGAGGGTCACGTCATCGACCTGAACTCCGAAGCGGCCCGCGCCGGTCACTTCCACCTGGACCCCGACACGCGCGGCATCGGCGTGAACCGCCAGGGCGCCTTCGCCGAGTTCGTGGTGGCCCCGGCCTTCAACGTGATCGAGCTGCCCGACGACGTGCCCTATGAGATCGGCTCGATCCTCGATCCCTTCGGCAACGCCGTGCACACGGCGCAGCAGTTCGACCTGCTGGGCGAGGACGTGCTGGTCACCGGCGCCGGTCCCATCGGCATGATGGCCGCCGCCGTGGCGCGTCACGCGGGCGCTCGCACCGTGGTCCTGACGGATATCAATGACTTCCGCCTGGAACTTGCGCAAAAAGTTGCGCCTGGCGTGCGCACGGTGAACACAACCAAGGAAGACCTGCGCGACGTCATGCATGAGCTGGGCCTGAAGGTCGGCTTCGACGTGGCGCTAGAGATGTCGGGCTCGCCCATCGCCTTCAAGCAGTGCGTCGACACCCTGATCATGGGCGGCGGCATGGCCATGCTGGGCATCCCGTCAAAGCCGATGGAGACCGATTGGGGCGCGATCATCCTGAAGGCCCTGACCATCAAGGGCGTCTATGGGCGCGAGATGTTCACCACCTGGCGCAAGATGCTGGGCCTGCTGAAGGCCGGTCTGGACCTGACGCCGCTGATCACCCACCAGATGCCCTATCAGGACTTCGAGGCGGGCTTCGAGGCCATGCGCTCGGGCCAGTCGGGCAAGGTCGTCCTGAACTGGGCCGACTGATCCGGACCTGAAGCGAACCGAAGGCCCCCTGACCGCAAGGCAGGGGGCTTTTTCGTGTCAGGCGCTCTCCGAACCCGGGCGCGGTCGCCATTTTATTGGGGCGACAGCAGCCGGATCAGGCTGGGCTCGAAGCCTTTGGCCTCGGCGCTGGGCAGGGCTGCGGCCAGCCCCCCGTTTTCGAACAGGTCCAGCACGCGAGGATGGACGTAGGCGGCGCGGCAGACCGTGGGCGTATTGCCGAGCAGGCCGGACACCGCCTTGACGCAGAGGGTGATCTTGCGCCGGGCGTCGGTGGGGGAGGTCGGCGGCTCCATGTCGCGCAGGGCGCGGGCGGCGGATACGGTGCCGGCCCAGGTGCGGAAATCCTTGGCTGAGAACTGCTCGCCCATGGCGTCGCGGATATAGGCGTTCACGTCGTCCGAGGTGACGGGATGCAGGTCGCCCTGGGCATCGCGATACTTGAACAGATGCTGGCCCGGCAGGCCCTCCAGCGTCCGCATGGCCCGCGCGAGCCTTTGATCGCGGACGCTGATCCGGTGGTCCTTGCCGCTCTTGCCGCGAAACTCGAAGGTCAGGGCGGCGCCGTCGACCTCCAGATGGCGTTTGTGCAGGGTGGTCAGGCCGAAGCTGCGGTTCTGACGGGCGTATTCGGCGTTGCCGACGCGGATCAGGGTGATCTCCAGCAGACGGACGGCGGTGGCCAGCACCTTGTCCCGGCACGGCCCGCGCCGCGTCAGGTCCTGCTCCACCTGCTCGCGCAGTTTCGGCAGCTTGCGGGCGAAGACGGACAAGCGATCGAACTTGGCGTTGGCCGCGTGGCGGGTCCAGTCGGTGTGATAGCGGTACTGCTTGCGTCCCTTCAGATCGGGGCCCGTCGCCTGGATATGGCCGTTGGCGCGCGGACAGATCCAGACCTCGCTCCAGGCGGGCGGAATGGCCAGGGCGCGGATGCGGTCCAGCGTCCGGGCGTCCCGGATCGGCTGTCCGTCGCGTCCGCGATAGGAAAACCCCTGGCCCGACCGACGGCGGCTGAGGCCCGGTTGGTCATCGTTGCACCAGCTGAGGCCGTCGGGGACTTCCAGAACAGACGAAAGGCGGGCGGCGCCGTCGGGCATGGCTTGGAATCCTGAAGATGCGACGACCAACGGGCCGCGCGCCCGGCGGGTTCCTCTTGACCGCGAGCGTCGGGCGGGGGACGGAGCGGCATGAACTATCGTCACAGCTTTCACGCCGGAAACTTCGCCGACCTGGTCAAACACGCCCTGGTGCTGTGGCTGCTGAAAGAGCGGCAGGGCCGGACCGAGGCCCTGGGACCAGTCACGGTCATCGACACCCATGCGGGCGCGGGCCTCTACGACCTGTCGGGCGACGGGGCGCGGTCGAAGGAAGCCGAGGCGGGCGTGGCGCGCCTGATGACCGCCGAGGACCGGCCGCCGCTGATCGAGGCCCTGGCGGCCGAGGTGGCGGCTCTGAACCCGGACGGCGGCGCGCGCTTCTATCCCGGCTCGCCGTTGCTGATCGCGCGGGCCTTGAACGATGGCGACCGCTATCTGGGCTTCGAGTTCAACCCGCCGGTCCAGGCCATGCTGGCCGAGGCCCTGGCCGACTGGCCTGCCGCCGAGGGGCGCGAAGGCGACGGCTATGTCGAGGCGCTGAAGGCGGCGAAGGCGACCAAGGGGCCTCTGGTCCTGATCGATCCGCCGTTCGAGCGGCCCGACGACTATGTGCGCTCGGCCGAGACCGCCGCCGCCATCCTGCGCCACGACCGCACGGCGACCGTCGCGATCTGGACCCCGCTGAAGGACATGGAGACTTTCGACGGCTTCATCCGTCGTCTGGAAGAGGCCAGGGTCGGTCGGGTGCTGGTCGCCGAGGCGCGTCTGCGCCCGCTGAACAATCCGATGAAGATGAACGGCTGCACCATGACGGTGGTCAATCCGCCCGCGGGCGCCGAGGCGGCGGCGTCGGAAATCTGCGGCTGGGTCGCATCGATCCTGGGCGACGCGGGCGCCAAGGCCGAGATCTGGACCGCCGGCTAGGCTTTAAGGACTTCGCCGGGCTCGTACAGGTGCGGCTCGAAGGTGGCGATGGCGAGGATCGGCCCCATGGCCGCCACCACGCTGGGGTGGCGTGTCATGACTTTCCAGTCCGTGGCGCTGGCCCAGACGGCGTGATTGGCGACGACGCGTCCGTTCAGCCCGCGATGCAGGGTGGCCGAGACGAAGCCGGGCAGGCCCCGCTGCACCGTGGCCATGGCCGTCAGATGCTCGATCAACTCGTCCTGACGACGCGGGTCGCACTTGAAGATATTGATCAGGACGACAGGCGTGTCGGCGGACATGAAGGGCGGCCTCGTTGCAATCGTCCGACTTCTACCCCAATCCAAAGGCAGACGCTTCCTTCTCCCCGCTGGAAAACGCCGAAATGACCCGTATCGCCATTCTGGAAACCGGCCACCCGCCCGAGCATCTGCGGGACGCCTTCGACGACTATCCCGCCCGTTTTCGCGCCCTGCTGGGCGAGAGCGTGCCGACGGTGCGGTTCGACGTGCAGTCGGGACATCTGCCGGACGACCCGTCGATCTATACCGGGGCCATCGTCACCGGCTCGGCGGCGGGGGTCTATGACGATCTGCCGTGGATTTCGCCGCTGGTGGAGTGGTTGCGGGCGGCGCGGGGCCAGACGCGGCTGCTGGGCATCTGCTTCGGGCATCAGGTCATCGCCCATGCCTTCGGCGGCAAGGTCGAGAAGTCGCACAAGGGCTGGGGCGTCGGCCTGCATCGCTATGACGTGGTCAGCCACGAGCCGTGGATGCATCCGCGCGCGCCCTCCATCGCCATTCCGGTGTCGCATCAGGATCAGGTGGTCTCCGTCGCGCCCGACACGCGGGTCATCGCCTCCAGCCCCTTCACCCCCTACGCCGGTCTGGCCTGGGGCGAGGACGCGGTCAGCTTTCAGTGCCACCCGGAGTTCCAGCCCGCCTACGCCGCCGCCCTGATTGAGGGTCGGCGCGGCCACCGCATCCCGCACGATCTGGCGGATGAGGCCTTGCTGAGCCTGGAAGGCGCCAATGATCGAGCGGTGCTGACGGCCTGGATCCGGGCCTATCTGCTGCTGACCCCGCCGCCGGTCGAGGCGGACGGCAGCGGCATTTGACAAGAGCGTTCGGCTTGTTCGCTGAACGCTAACTTCTGGCGTGTCATTCTGGGGCGTCAGCCCGGAAGTGATATGTCGCCAATCAAAGCCGTGGTCCTTGCGGCCGCCATTCTCTTGTCGCCGGGCCTGGCCCAAGCGCAGGCGGCCGCGCCGCGTGACGACCTGCTGCGGGCTGTGGAGCAGCGCGCGTCGCGGACGAGCTTCGCCGAACTGGAGAGCTTTGGCGAGGCGGCCTACAAGCGCCACGACCGCGAAGGGTTGAACCGGCTCTATCATGTCGTCTGGATCGTCCAGAACCAGGGCGAGTTCGAGCGCGCCGCCTTCTGGAACGGACGGTTGGCCGATAAGGCGCGCGCGCAAGGGGACCGTCGCTATATCGAGATTGCTCGGCTGAATGGTCTCACTGCGCGGTATGACCAAGGCGATCTGACCGTCGACGCGGAGATGACCCGCATGACCACGACGGGGTTCGACTGGTTCGTGCGCGCCCATGCGGCGCGGCTGACGGCGTTGACCCTGATCGATCAGGACCAGGTCGGCGAGGGGTTGAAGCTGCTCAATCAGGCCGAGACCGATATTCCTGATGAGGACCCCTTCGCTGACACAGCCCATGCGGGGCTGTGGGAGATGACGGGCATGGGGCTGATGAAGCTGAACGACGTCGTGGGCGCGACCATCGCCTTCCGTCGCTTCGAGATCGACTACGCCAACCCGGCCTATCCTCGCCCCGACTTCGACAGCCTTTACAACCTGACCAAGATGGCCGTGCAGGTCGGCGATCTGACACGGGCGCAGGAATATTACGCGGCTCACCGCCGATTGAGTCGGCGGACCGGGCTGGAGAACCTGCTGGTCTATGACGCCAGCTTGTGCGCCCAGGTGGCAGACGCCAAGGATGAACCGCTTGAGGTGCTGGCCTGCGTCGCTCCCTACGGCGAGGACATGGGCGCGGCCGCCTTTCTGATGTTGGACATTCTGCCGCTGCGAGCGGTGGCGCGGGCGCGAACTGGGGATCTGAGCGGGGCGCGCCGCGATCTGGAGCGCCTGCGCAAGCTGGATCTCAACGGAGGCGTGGATTCCCACGTAGCCCTGGTTGAGGCTGAACTGCTGTTCGCCGCCGACCGGCCGACCGAGGCCTATGCGGTGCTGCGGACCTATTCGCGCGAGCGCGATGTCCGCACCGCCCAACGTTTCAGCGCCGGCATTCGTCAGGTCACCGGCGACATTCAGGAACAGCTGGACCGGCGGCGCCAGCAACTGGACACGGCGCGCGCCAATACCGAGCTGCAGCGGACAGTCATCCGCTGGCAGAACTGGATCGTCGGCATCGGCGTGGTCTTCATGCTGTCGGCCCTGCTGACCCTGATCTGGCAATGGCGTCAGGGAGCGGAACTGCGCAGCGCCCGCCGCCGCGCCGAGGACGCCAATCGCGCCAAGAGCGAGTTCCTGGCCAATATGAGCCACGAAATCCGCACGCCCCTGAACGGGGTGGTGGCCATGGCCGACGCCCTGTCTCAAAGCGAGCTGAAGCCGGAAGAGCGCGACATGGTCGAGGTCATCCGGTCGTCCGGGGCGACGCTGGAGCGGCTCTTGTCCGACATTCTGGACACCGCCCGCATCGAATCCGGTCAGGTCACGATCGAGTCCGCTCCCTTTCATCTGGGGCGGGCGGTTCAGGACGTGGCGGCCCTGTGGCGCATCCCGGCTGAGGCCAAGGGGGTGGCGGTGATCGCCCATGTCGATCCGGCCCTGGATCGTCTGGTCGAGGGCGACGCCGTGCGGGTGCGTCAGGTCCTGACCAATCTGTTCAGCAACGCGCTGAAGTTCACCGCAGAGGGCGAGGTCTCGCTGACGGTAGAACCGGGGCTGGAAGGGGACATCCGCTTCACCGTTACTGACACGGGCGTCGGCTTCGACGAGGAGCAGAAGGCGCGTATCTTTGGTCGCTTCCAGCAAGCGGACGGGTCGATCACCCGGCGCTTTGGCGGCACGGGACTGGGCTTGGCGATCTCGCGCGAACTGGTCGAGCTGATGGGCGGGCGGCTGGAGTGCGACAGCAAGCCCGGACGGGGCTCTAGCTTCTGGTTCGAGATCCCCTTGCCCCTGGCCGAGGCGACGAGCGAGGTCGTCGATACAGCCCTGCCTCTGGAGGACGTGCAGAGCCAACCCTTGCGCGTGCTTCTGGCTGACGACCATCCCGCCAACCGCAAGGTCATCGAGGTCATGCTGTCGGCTACGGCGATGGAGCTGGTGGCCGTCGAGGACGGGGCTCAGGCCCTGGAGGCCTTTAACCGCGAGACCTTTGACCTGGTGCTGATGGATATGCAGATGCCGGTGATGGACGGCCTGACCGCCACCGCCGCCATCCGGAACTTCGAGGCCCAGCATGGTCGCGCGCGGACGCCGATACTGATGCTGACCGCAAACGCCATGACGGAGCATGTCGAGGCGGGGCGGGCGGCGGGGGCCGATGGCCACCTGACCAAGCCCCTGACTATGGCCGCCCTGTTCGAGGGGATCGGGCGGGCGCTGGCGACCGGGGAACGGGCCGAGGTCGCCTGACGCCTAGGCCCTGATCAGGGCCACTTCACCACGGGCGGCATGGAGCTGAGGATCGACTCGACGTTGCCGCCGGTCTTCAGCCCGAACATGGTGCCGCGGTCGTACAGCAGGTTGAACTCGACGTAGCGGCCGCGACGGATCAGTTGTTCCTCGCGTTCCTCGGGCGTCCAGGCCTCGGTCATGCGCCCCGACACGATCCTGGAATAGACGTCGAGGAAGGCCTTGCCGACGTCCTGGGTGAAGGCGAAGTCCTTCTCCCAGTCGCCGCTGTCGTGGTGGTCGTAGAAGATGCCGCCGGTGCCGCGCGGTTCGTTGCGGTGGGGCAGGAAGAAGTACTCGTCGCACCACTGCTTGTACTTGGCGTGCCAGGTCGGGTCATAGGCGTCGCACGAGGCCTTCATCGCCGCGTGGAAGGCGAGGGTGTCGGAGTGGTCGTCGCGACGGTCCGCGTCCAGCACGGGGGTCAGGTCGCCGCCGCCGCCGAACCAGGTCTTGGTGGTCGAGATCAGGCGGGTGTTCATGTGCACCGCCGGCACGCGCGGGCTGACCGGGTGGCAGATCAGGCTGATGCCGGTGGCGAAGAAGCGCGGGTCTTCCTCGGCGCCGGGCACGTTCCTGGCGTAGTCGGCGGGGAAGGTCCCGTGGACGGTCGAGCAGTGGACGCCGACCTTCTCGAACAGACGCCCGTGCATCATGCCCATGACGCCGCCGCCGCCTTCCTTGCGCTCCCAGGGCGTGCGCACGAAGCGACCTGCCTCGCCGGGGAAGAGGTCGGCGGGCGCGGCGTCTTCCAGGGCCTCGAAACCGGCGTGAATCTGATCGCGCAGCGTCTCGAACCAGACGCGGGCGCGCTCGCGATGCTCGACCATCAGGGTGGGGGTGTCTTGGATCATCAGGGCTTCAACCATGACGGACGGCCTTTGTGAACAGTGTGCGATGCGCGCTTCATGCGCGCACGGCTGAAAGGCGGCCTTGATCCAGATCAGACCCGGTTCCCATGCCGGCTCGCCTGTGCCAGCGTGGCCTTATCAGTATTGAGGGGACCCCCATGATCCGCACCGCCTTGCTCGCCGCCGCTTCGCTCGCCGTCCTGGCCGGACCTGCCCTGGCTCAGTCGCAAGCTGGGGGCGACGTCGCCGGGCAGGAGCGGGTGATGCAGATCCTGCGTCGCACGCCGCTGATCGACGGTCACAACGACCTGCCCTGGGCCTTGCGTCAGGGCTTTGGCAACGACCCCTATCGCGTTGATCTGGCGACCAATCTGGCGGCGACGACGCGGCTTCACACCGACATCCCGCGCCTGCGGGCGGGCGGCGTCGGGGCCCAGTTCTGGTCGGTCTATGTCCCCGCCAGCCTGGAGCCGGTCGAGGCCGCCAAGGCCACCTTCGAGCAGATCGACACGGTCAAGCGCATCGCCGCCGCCTATCCTTCGGTGTTCGAGATCGCCACCACCGCCGACGACATCGCCCGCATCCACAAGGCGGGCCGCATCGCCAGCCTGATCGGCATGGAGGGCGGCTATTCCATCGACGATTCCCTCGGTCTGCTGCGCGAGTTCTATGATTCGGGTTCGCGCTACATGACGCTGACCCATTCCAAGACCACGACCTGGGCCGACAGCGCCACGGACGCGCCCAAGTGGGGCGGCCTGTCGCCCTTCGGCGAGCAGGTGGTCAAGGAGATGAACCGCATCGGCATGATGGTGGACCTGAGCCACGTCTCGGAAGAGACGATGACAGACGCCATCCGCGTTTCGACGGCGCCGGTGATCTTCTCGCACTCCTCGGCGCGCGCCGTGACGGGGCATCCGCGCAACGTCCCCGACGCCGTGCTGCGCCAGATGCCGGCCAACGGCGGCATCGTCATGGTGACCTTCGTGCCGGGCTTCATCAGCGAGCCGGTGCGCCAGTGGGGCGCCCTGCGCTCCGCCGAGCTCTCGCGGCTCTCGGCCCTGAACCAGGGCGACCCCGACGCGGTGAAGAGGGGGCTGGACGCCTGGACCGCCGCCAACCCTTCGCCCAAGGCCACGCTGGACGACGTGGTGGCCCACATCCAGCACGTTCGCGACGTGGCGGGCATAGACCATGTGGGCTTGGGCGGCGACTTCGACGGCGTCGACAGTCTGCCGGAGGGCGTCGAGAGCGTGGAGGCCTATCCGCGCATCCTGGCCGAGCTGATGCGACGTGGCTGGACCGAGGCCGACATCCGCAAGATCTCGGGCGAGAATCTTCTGCGCACCATGCGCGCGGTGGAACGCGCCGCGACGGCTGAACGGGGCCAGCGCCCGAACCTGGCGCAACTGCCTAACGACGGCGCGCCGGAGTAGGGGGCGTAGTTTCTCCCTCCCCTTCATGGGGAGGGCCAGGTGATGCAGGGCGCGCTTATTGGCCAAAGCGCCCCCACCCGGCATCGCCCTGCGGGCTCAGCCACCCTCCCCATGAAGGGGAGGGAGAAAGGTCAACGCACCGGCAACCCGCCCAACTGTCTCAGCCCCTCCCACAGGGCGATGCCTGCGCTGACCGACAGGTTCAGCGAGCGCGTGTCCGGGTGGATGGGGATGAAGACGCGGGCGTCGGCGGCGGCGTGGACATAGTCGGGCGCGCCGGCGCTTTCCCTGCCGAAAAGCAGAATATCATCAGGCTGGAATTCGAACCCGGTCAGGGGCGTGGCGCCCCTGGTCGTGAACAGGACCAGCCGCCCCGGCGCGCGGTCGCGCTGGAAGGCCTCCCAGTCCGCGTGGCGGGTCATATGACTGAGCGGACCGTAGTCCAGCGCCGCGCGCTTCATGGCGCGGTCGTCGAAACGGAAGCTGACAGGCTCGATCACGTGTAATTCCACGTCGAAACAGGCGCTCTGACGGATGCAGGCGCCCACATTCTGCGGGATGTCAGGTTGAAAAAGGGCGAGACGCATTCTAAGGCCCTCATACGCGCGGGGCGGGGTCTTGTCGTGGTCTTTGTTGCGATTGTTTCGCAAGTTGCATCCGCAGCTTGTCGTGACGGTCACAATTCAAGGCCACAGGCATCTTTACCGCTTCGCTAGACGATCCATGCCGACGACCATCCCCTTTCCGGGGCGGGCATTCGGAACTGCAGAGGTGATAGCGTGGCCGAATCGGTCGTGAATGCTGAAGGGCCTGATGGCCAACACGGGGGCGGCGACGCCACCCGTCGCGACTTCATCCACATCGCTGCCGGCGCCGCCGCAGTCGGTGCGGGCGTGATGGTGGCCTGGCCGCTGATCAACCAGATGAACCCCGCCGCCGACACCCTGGCCCTGGCGTCGATCGAATTCGATCTGACCAAGGTTCAGGAAGGCCAGCAGGTCGTCATCAAGTGGCAGGGCAAGCCGGTCTTCGTGCGTTACCGCACCCCGGCCGAGCTGGAGAAGGTCGTCGCCGAAGGCGCCGTCGGCTCGCCGCCGCAGACCGATATTGAACGCACCAAGGCCGGTCACGAGAAGTATCTCGTCGTCATCGGCTCGTGCACCCACCTGGGCTGCGTCCCCACCTTCGGGACGGGCGACTTCGGCGGCTGGTTCTGCCCCTGCCACGGTTCGCACTACGACGCCTCGGGCCGTATTCGTAAGGGACCGGCGCCGCTGAACCTGGTGGTGCCGAACTACGAATACATGTCTGACACCCGCGTCAAAATCGGCTGAGGACGGACAGAGGACCCATGAGCGATCACGAATCCACCTACGTCCCAAAAACCGCGATTGAGCGGTGGATGGACACCCGCCTGCCGATCATCCGTTTCGGCATGGACTACGCCAACCTGCCGACCCCCCGTAACCTGAACTACTGGTGGACTTTCGGCGGCATCCTGGCCCTGTGCCTGATGACGCAGATCATCACCGGCATCGTTCTGGCCATGCACTACACGCCGAACACGGCCCTGGCCTTCGCCTCGGTCGAGCGCATCATGCGCGACGTCAACGGCGGCTGGCTGATCCGTTACGTGCACGCCAACGGCGCGTCCATGTTCTTCATCGCCGTCTATCTGCACATGCTGCGCGGTCTCTACTACGGCTCCTACAAGGCGCCGCGCGAGATGATCTGGATCGTCGGCTGCCTGATCTTCTTCCTGATGATCGCCACCGCCTTCCTGGGCTACGTCCTGCCCTGGGGCCAGATGTCCTTCTGGGGCGCTGAGGTCATCACCAACCTGATCGGCGCCATTCCGGTCGTCGGCGAGCCGATCCTGATCTGGCTGCGCGGCGGTCCGGCGATCGACAACGCCACGCTGAACCGCTTCTTCTCGCTGCACTACCTGCTGCCGTTCGTCATCGCCGGCTGCGTGGTGCTGCACCTCTGGGCCCTGCACGCCGCCGGTCAGAACAACCCGGTCGGCATCCTGATCCCGAAGGACCGCCAGAAGAAGGACATGCTGCCCTTCCACCCGTACTTCACGGTCAAGGACGGCTTTGCGATCATCCTGTTCCTGATCCTGTTCGCGGTCTTCGTCTTCTATCAGCCGAACGCCCTGGGCCACGCCGACAACTATATTCCGGCCAACCCGCTGCAGACCCCGGCCCACATCGTGCCCGAATGGTACATGCTGCCCTTCTACGCGATCCTGCGCGCCATCCCCGACAAGTTCGGCGGCGTGGTGGCCATGTTCGGCGCCATCGGCGTGCTGTTCGTCCTGCCCTGGCTGGACACGTCCAAGGTGCGCTCCATGCGCTACCGCCCGACGATGCGCACCTGCTTCATTATCTTCCTGTTCGTCTGCTTCGGCCTCGGCTGGTGCGGTGGTCAGCTGCCGGATGCTCCGGTCGTTCCGGGCATGCCCAGCTTCAACCTGTTTGACGGTCAGCTGAACTCCTACCTGTGGCTGACGCGTCTGCTGACGGCCTACTACTTCATCTTCTTCCTGGTGCTGATGCCGTTCCTCGGCCTGCGCGAGAAGCCGTTGCCGGTCCCGGCCACGATTTCCGAGCCGGTCCTGCCCGTCACCGAGCAGAAGGGCTGAGCGCGATGATTTCGAACGAGAAGAAAACCGTGTCCTTCCGCAAGATCCTGGTTTCCCTGACGGCCGCTGTCGGTCTGGTCGCCATCGCCGCTCCGGCGATGGCCGCCGGGGGCGCCAAGCATCCGCGCGAGGGCAACTTCAGCTTCGAGGGGCCGTTCGGCACCTATGATCAGGGCCAGCTTCAGCGCGGCTACAAGGTCTACAAGGAGGTCTGCGCCTCCTGCCACGGCATGGACCTGATGCATTTCCGCAACCTGGGCGACAAGCACGGGCCGTTCTGGAACCCCAAATACCCGAACCCGAACGACAACCCGGTCGTGAAGGCTCTGGCCAAGGAAGCCCAGGTTCCGGACATCGACAGCGAGACCGGCGAGGCGCTGATGCGCGACGCCACCACCGCCGACAAGTTCCCGAACCCCTATCCGAACGCCACGGCTGCGGCTGCGGCCAACGGCGGCGCCATGCCGCCGGACCTGTCGGTCATGGCCAAGGCCCGTCACGACGGCGCCAACTACATCTACTCGCTGCTGTCGGGCTATGTGACCCCGCCGGCCGGCCTGAAGATGACCTCTGCGCAGCACTACAACCCCTATATGGCGGGCGATCTGACCCCGTTCTGGGAAGGCAAGGGACACGTTCCCCCGGGCGGCTTCATCGCCATGCCCGCGCCGCTGCGCGCCGGTCAGGTCACCTATGACGACGGCACCGAAGCCACCGTCGATCAGATGGCCAAGGACGTCGCCGCCTTCATCGCCTGGACCTCCGAGCCCAAGGCGACCGAGCGCAAGCAGATGGGCTTCGGCGTGATCATCTTCCTGCTGCTGTTCGCAGGGATCACCTACGCCAGCTATCGCCGCATCTGGAAGGGCGTCGCCCACTAAGGGTGATGCAGCTTCGAGACGAGATGACCCGCCGGAGCGATCCGGCGGGTTTTTTCATGGCCGCAGGCGGAACTAGTCGCATCGACTCGCCGGATTTCGGCCGATAGGGTCCGGGCCTCTGATTTGGTCGAGGGTCTGTTTCCATGCGTCTGATGTCGTCCGCCGCCGTCCTGCTGTTCGCCGCCGCTCTGGCCTCTAATGCGGGCGCTCAGACCCCCGGCTTCGATGCGGCCCGCATCTCCAACGACATCAAAATCCTGTCGGACGACAGCTTCGAGGGCCGCGGCATCGCCACCCCGGCGGAGCAAAAGGTCATCGACTATCTGAGCCAGCAGTACGCGGCGGCGGGCTTTGCGCCCGGCGGCGAGAACGGCGGCTGGACCCAGGCGGTCGGCCTGAACCGCTTCACCGTCTCCAACGTCAGCGGCCAGATCAAGGTCGGTGACTGGACCCAGCCGCTCGTGCAGGGGCAGCAGGCGACCATCACCACCCGCCTGCCCAGCGACGGCGTCGACCTGCGCGGCAAGCCCCTGGTCTTCGTCGGCTACGGCACGAACGCCCCCGAGCGCGGCTGGAACGACTTCAAGACCGACGTGCGCGGCAAGGTCATCGTCGTCCTGGTCAACGACGCCGACTTCGAGGAGCCGTCGCTGAACACCTTCGGCGGCGTGGCCATGACCTACTACGGCCGCTGGACCTACAAGTACGAGGAGGCGGCGCGTCAGGGCGCGGCCGGCGTGCTGATCGTCCATGAGACCAAGCCGGCCTCCTATGGCTGGACCACGGTGGCCAACTCCTGGTCCGGGCCGCAGTTCGACATCGTGCGTCAGAACCCCTCGGCCGAGCGCGTGCCGATGGAGGCCTGGGTTCAGCGCGACGTGGCCGTGGACCTGTTCCGCCGCGCCGGGCTCGATTTCGAGCAGGAGAAGATCAAGGCCCGCAGCCGCGACTTCCAGCCGGTCGAGCTGAAGGGCGCGACCATCGACGCCAGCTTCGATGTGAAGACGGACCAGATCACCACCCACAACGTCGTGGCCAAGCTGGAAGGCGCGACCCACCCGAACGAGACCATCCTCTACACCGGCCATTGGGACCACATCGGCATGGGCGAGCCGGACGCGAACGGCGACCGCATCTTCAACGGCGCCGTGGACAACGCCTCGGGCACGGCGGGCCTGCTGGAGCTGGCGCGCCACTGGTCGGCGGGCAAGCGCCCCGAGCGGACCATCGTCATGATCAGCTTCACCGCCGAAGAAAGCGGCCTGCTCGGCTCGGAGTTCTACGCCGCCAATCCGCTCTATCCGCTGGAGACCACGGTGGCGGGCTTCAACCTGGACGCCATGGGCGTGCTGGGCCGCATGAGCAAGCTGGGCGTGACCGGCTACGGGCATTCGGAACTGGACGAGCGGGTGATTCCCTTGGCGGCGGCGCAGGGACGTGGATTTGAAGGCAATGCGGGCGTGGGCGCGGGCATCTACTTCCGTTCGGACCACTTCCCGCTGGCCAAGCGCGGGGTGCCTATGGCCTACCTGTCCTCGACCGGGGATTATGTTGATGAGCCCATCGCTCCGCGACAGGCCGCCGCCGCCGAATATGGCGCCAAGCGCTATCACCAGGCCGCCGACGAATGGGAGCCGACCTGGGACTATCGCGGCATGATCCAGGATCTTTCGGTCGTCTATGACGCCGGTCAGGCCCTGGCCAACAGCCGCGACTGGCCGCAGTGGAAGGCGGGCTCGGAGTTCGGCCCGGCGCGCGCCGTCAGCGCCGACCAGCGCAAGTAGGCCAGGTCTGATCCGCCTTCCCGGAACATGACAAAAATGTAAGGGGCGGTCTCGCAAGGGGCCGCCTTATTACTTTGGGCGAAAGCCCCCGTGGGGAGGGCTCGGGAGTTTTCATGTATCGTCGGTTCATCAGCGGCGTCGCCGCAACCGCTCTTCTGCTCGTCGCCGGCTCGGCTGCGGCTCAGGACTTTTCGGCCCAGCGCCTGTCGGACGAGATCCGCACCATCAGCGCTGACGACTTCCAGGGCCGCTATCCCGGCACGGATGGCGAGAAGAAGACCCTGGACTGGCTTCAGGCCCAGTACGAGGCCATGGGCCTGGCGCCCGGCGGCCCGAACGGCCAGTGGCTGCAGGTCATCGACCTGAAGCGCTACACTCCCGTCGCGGATAGCGCCAAGGCCAGCTGGACCGGCGCCGACGGTCAGGTTCACGCCCTGACGCCGGGCGCCGACATCACCCTCCGCGCCGTCAGCAATGACGGTAGGGCGTCGATCGCCAATGCGGGTGTCGTCTTCGCCGGCTACGGCATCCATGCGCCCGAGCGCGGGTGGGACGACTACGGCGGCCTCGACGTGACTGGCAAGATCGTCATCATCGTCGGCGGAGAGCCGGACGGCGACCTGTTCAACGGCCCCTACACGACCAACTACCAGTCCGGCGCCTACAAGGCGGACGAGGCCAAGCGACGGGGCGCGCTGGGCGTCATCACCGTGTCGAAGGCGACCGCGACCGACACCGCCTGGACCCGCATGGTCCAGGGCAACGCCCGCACTCGCACCCTGACGCCCGGCGCGGCGGACACCGAGTTCTCGGGCGCGATCAATGCCGACACGGCCAAGGCTATGGGTCTGGACATGGCTGAATTGGCGCCGCGCATCAGCACCGGCGACTTCCGCGCCTTCGCCGTGCCGGGTGTGACCCTGTCGGTCGAGGCGGCCGAGACCACGGACACCCTGCGCACCCACAATCTGCTGGCCAAGATCCCGGGGACCAAGCGTCCGAACGAGACCATCATCTATTCGGCCCACTGGGACCACGTTGGCGTCAACGAGCACGCTGGCGGCGACGACAAGATCTTTAACGGCGCCTGGGACAACGCCTCGGGCACCATCGGCGTGGTCGAGATGGCGCGTCAGCTGAAGGCCGCGCCGGCGCCCGACCGCACCATCGTCTTCGCCCATATGGCGGCCGAGGAAATGGGCCTGCTGGGCGGCTACGCCTATGTCGCTGATCCGGTCTATCCGCTGGAGACGACGGTGGCCGACATCAACATCGACATGCTGCCGCTGTCGGGGCCGACGAAGGACGTGCCGATCTTCGGCAAGGGTCAGAACAGCCTTGAGGACGACCTTCAGGCCCTGGCCGCCAAGGAGGGCCGCTATGTCTCCGACGACGGCCAGCCGGAGCAGGGCTTCTATTACCGCTCCGACCACTTCCCCTTCGCCCGCGCGGGCGTGCCGGCCTTGATGCCCTGGCACGGCGTGGATTGGGTCGACGGCGGCAAGGAGGCCGGTCTGGCCGCCTGGAAGGCCAAGTTCGGCGCCGACTATCACAAGCCCAGCGATGAATGGTCCGCCGACTGGGACCTGCGCTCGGCGGTCGAGAACCTGACCCTGCTGTATCGCCTGGGGCTGCAACTGGCCAACAGCGACGCATGGCCGACGTGGAAGCCGACGTCCGAGTTCGGTCAGGTTCGCGCGACGAGCGACGCGGCGCGTCGTTAGACCCTCTGAACCGAGCCAAGGCTGGGGCGTTTGTCGAGGATGCGCCTATTCCTGACAAACGCCGCCGCTGTCTGCATTTTTCTGCTAGCTGCATGTGACCGCGACGGTGGCGTCAATCCGCCGACGGAACCGGCGCAGCCGATCCAGGGTCCTGCGCCTGCCGCGCAAAAGGCGTCCGGGGGCGGGGTTACGGGGACAGGACCTGCCAGCTTCGTCGGGCGATGGGCGGCCGGGGCGGACTGGTGCTTCAATCCGCGTGGCGACCGCGTGCCGATCGAGATCACCACGACCGAGCTGCGCGGCTACGAGAACCGCTGCGAAATCCAGCGCATCACCGAGCTCAGCGACGGCTATGAGGCCGCGCTGAAATGCGACGCCGAGGGCGAGGCGCGCTACGAGCGGGTGCGGATGACGGCCACGGCCCAGACCCTGGCCATCACCTGGCTGGACCGCAGCGACCGCCCCGTGCGGCTGGTGCGGTGCATGACCCCCACGGGCTGAGGCTCAGACCGCCGCCAGGGCCTGTTCCAGATCGGCGATCAGGTCGTCGATGTGTTCGATGCCGACCGACAGGCGCACGGTGTCCTCCGTCACGCCGGCCTTCTTCAGCTCGTCCGGCGACAGCTGGCGGTGGGTCGTCGAGGCGGGGTGGCAGACCAGCGACTTGGCGTCGCCGATGTTGACCAGCCGGGTGAACAGCTTGACCGCGTCCTGGAAGCGCCCGCCGGCCTCGCGGCCTCCGTCCACGCCAAACGTGAGCAGACCCGAGGCCTTGCCGTTGAAATACTTTTGAATCAGCGGGTTAGACGGGTGATCTTTCAGGCCGGCGTAGTTGACCCACTTCACCTTGGGGTGGGTCTTGAGATAGTTCGCCACGGCGACGGCGTTCTCGACGTGCCGGTCCATGCGCAGGGCCAGGGTCTCAAGCCCTTGCAGGATCAGGAAGCTGTTGAACGGCGAGATGGCGGCGCCGGTGTTGCGCAGCAGGACCGTCCGTACCCGCCCGATATAGGCCGCCGGACCCAGGGCCTCGGTATAGACCACGCCGTGATAGGACACCTCGGGCTCGTTCAGACGGCGAAAGCGCGTCTTGTGCTCGGCCCAGGGGAAGTTGCCGCTGTCGATGATGGCCCCGCCGATGCTGGTGCCGTGGCCGCCGATATACTTGGTCAGCGACTGCACCACGATGTCGGCGCCGTGCTCGATCGGGCGCGTCAGGTAGGGGGTCGGCACGGTGTTGTCGACGATCAGCGGCAAGCCTTGCGCGTGCGCCGCATCGGCCAAGGCGGCGAAGTCCACCACATTGCCCAGCGGATTGCCGATGGACTCGCAGAAGACCGCCTTGGTTCGCTCATCCGTGTTGGCGGCGACGGCGTCAAAGTCGTCGGCGTCGATGAAGCGCACCGTGATGCCGTATTGGGGCAGGGTATGGGCGAACAGGTTGTAGGTGCCGCCGTACAGGGTGCTCGTGGCGATGATGTTGTCGCCCGCCTCTGCAATCGTCAGGATGGCGTAGGTGATGGCCGCCTGGCCCGAGGCCACGGCCAGGGCCGCAATCCCGCCCTCCAGGGCCGCCAGACGCTGCTCCAGCACGTCCGACGTCGGGTTCATGATCCGGGTGTAGATATTGCCCGCCACCTTCAGGTCGAACAGGTCCGCCCCGTGCTGGGTGTCGTCGAAGGCATAGCTGGTGGTCTGATAGATGGGCACCGCGACGGACTTGGTCGTCGGGTCGGGCGAATAGCCGGCGTGGACGGCGAGCGTGTCGAACTTCATGGCGTGTCCCCGGGGAGCCTGACGCGGAAACCGCGCCTTCATTCCCCGAGGCTAGCAAAACCCAGACGGCAATGGGATTTCAGATTTTCTGCGACGGCGGTCAGATTTTCTAACTGGGCGCCGTCGCCGGCTTGGGGGTTGGACGAGGTGTGCGGCTATCCGCTCAGCGAGGGCCGCGCCTCATGATCATGGCCACGATCTGGAGCAGTTCCTCACGTGTCGGAGGGGCGGCCAGCAGGGCGCGACCAGCGGGCAAGGCCGAGACCAGCTTGGCGCGAGCCTTGCCGTCGAGATCGACGCGATCGACCTCGATGACGATGCCTCGAGCATCGCTGTAGTGGCCGCGTCCATCACTATCCAAGCGCACTCTGATCGGCGCGACCAGGTCGAGCCCGTCTTCGGGCTGGGTCTGGGCGGGCTGCACCAGAAGATTGCCCGCCGGGGCTGAGCGAGCGATCGCTGGGCCCGTCAGCAGATGGAAATGGACCTCGCCGTCAATCAGTCTGCCGTCGGCGCCGACCTTGGCTGAGCCGGGGCCGTCGTAGCGGATCACAACCTTTTCGGCGAAATCAGCCTGGCCGCCGGGCGTATAGGTCACGACATCGGCCAATCGCTCGTCACGACCCAGGTCGGTGAACTGAAAGCGGCTCTGGCCGAGGCTTTGGCCTGGAGAGGCATTCCTCTTCACGACATCGAACTTGCCGTCATTGTCGGCGTCCCGATAGCAGTAGATGTCGGACGGACGGGTCCAGCCGGGGTAGCGGTCGCCGTTGCGCCAGCACCACCAGTCTCCGTCGCCATCAATACCGGCCCACAGGACGGCGCCGGCCGGGCCATACTTTCGAGCGTTGCGGGCTGGAGTGACAATGGTGGCGAACGCCGCTGGCCGAACGACCTGTTCACTGAGAACGTCGCCGTGGTCGAGGGTGCGGAAGTCCGTGTCGGGGGCTGCGGCGGCTTCGACGACCAGCACGGCCTGGGGCTCAGGCTTGCTCATCTGTTCTTCCAGCCGCTTGCGCAGGTCCTCGGGCAGCGACTCCCAGGTCAGGGGGGCGGTGGCCGGCTCAGGCAGTTCAGCCGCCTCGGTCGACGGATCGGGGTCCGCAGTCGGGACCGGCGCCGGAGCGGGAGCCGCTTGCAGGGCGAGCGCAGAGGCGAGTGACGCAAAGGAGATCAACGACATGAGTCTCAGCCCGGAATGAAGATCGGAACCATGGTGGTTCTGGTGGTGACGCCCATGGTGACGCGCTCAACCTGCGTCGGGGTCGGCGTGAGGACGCGGTAGCGCACGACATTGGCGTCATCGACGCCGAGAATTTCGATCTCGGCGCCCTTCAGGTTGATCCGGGACGGCTCGCCGTCCTTTAGGCGCGCGCTCTTGCTCCAGCCGCCGATCCTGGCGGGAATGCTGTTCACGCCTTGTCGGAAGCCGCCCCTGAGCGTGATGAATGTGGACGGGGGAAGCGCCGCGTCGCGTGTGCGCGGGCGTTGAACCTGGGCTGTGACGACATAGTCCACGGCCGGGCCGTCCTCGGTGGCGATGAGGGTGTAGGGCGCCGGTTGGGGCAGCGGCTGCCGGCGGCCCAGCTGGAAGACGAACAGAGGCACGCCGAGGAAGGGCGAGCCTGAAAGCATCGCGATTTCGAACCGGCCGTCCTTGTCGGCGTCTTCGTAGCAGACGAACTCGTCGCCAGCCCACCAGGACGCCGTGGTTTCAGCGACGGCGCAATAGGCCCATCCGCTAGTGGTATAGACGCCGAACATCGGCGATCCGGCGGTGAAGACCTTGGTTTTCGCAAAGCCCGCCAGCGACGGGGTGTCGGCGTCCAATCTTGCGGCGCGGATTGAGGTCGCGCGTTGCACGATCAGCGGCTGTCCCGGAGGGGCGGTCGCTTCGGTCCCGATCTCAGGGCCGGATGAGACTGCGCCATGAATGACGAAAGGCGTGGATTCCTGTGTCTGGCCCTGGGCCAGGGCGGGGCCTGCCGCCAGACACAAGGCAGCGGCGGCGCCGCCGACGGCACGAAGTGAAAACATGGAAACCCCTCAGTCGGCGTGAACCAGACTGCCTACCACTGTCGCCCGACGCGTGTTCGGTCAAGCCTTGGTGGTGTCGGGCGTCGCCGGGGTTTGACGACGCCCGCCTGGATCAGTTGTTGAACAGGAAGTGCATCACGTCGCCGTCCTTGACGACATAGGCCTTGCCTTCAGCCCGCATCTTGCCGGCTTCCTTGGCGCCCGCTTCGCCCTTGAGGGCGACGAAGTCGTCGAAGGCGATGGTTTCGGCGCGGATGTAGCCCTTTTCGAAGTCGGTGTGGATCACGCCGGCGGCTTGCGGGCCGGTGGCGCCGACGGGGATGGTCCAGGCGCGGGCTTCCTTGGGGCCGACCGTGAAGTAGGTCTGCAGGCCCAACAGCTTGTAGGCCTCGCGGATCAGGCGGTTCAGGCCGGGCTCTTCCAAACCCAGGGTCTCAAGGAACTCGCGTTGCTCCTCGTCGTCCAGGACGGCGATTTCGGACTCGATCTGGGCCGAGATGACCACCGAGTTGGCGTTGTCCTCGGCGGCGCGCTTGGCCACCAGGTCGGACAGCTCATTGCCCTTGTCGGCCGAGGCTTCGTCGACGTTGGCGACGTAGAGGGCGGGCAGGGAGGTCAGAAGCTGCAGCATGTGCCACGCCTTCTCGTCTTCCTTGTCCACCTGGGCCACGCGGGCGGGCTTGCCTGCGCGCAAGGGCGTCAGGGCCAGGTTGATCAGGCGCAGGGTCTGCTGTGAATCCTTGTCGCCGCCCTTGGCTTTTTTCTCGACGTTGACGACGCGCTTCTCGAGGCTTTCGAGGTCGGCCAGCATCAGTTCGGTCTCGATGATCTCGAGGTCCGAAATGGGGTCGATGCGGTTCTCGACGTGGGTGATGTCGTCATCGACGAAGCAGCGCGCGACAAAAGCCACGGCGTCGCAGTCGCGGATGTTGGCCAGGAACTGGTTGCCCAGGCCCTCGCCCTTGGACGCGCCGCGCACCAGGCCGGCGATGTCCACGAAGGTGATCCGCGAGGGGATGATCTCCTTGGACCCGGCGATGCCGGCCAGCACTTCCAGGCGCGGCTCCGGGACCGCCACGTCGCCGGTGTTCGGCTCGATGGTGCAGAACGGATAGTTGGCGGCCTGAGCCGCCGCCGTCTTGGTCAGGGCGTTGAACAGGGTGGACTTGCCGACGTTGGGCAGGCCGACGATCGCGACTTTAAGAGCCATGGGATTCCTCGTGAGCGCGAGCCTTTAGCGGGTTCGGGGCTGTTTGTCAGGTGCGGGGACGCGCAACAGACCCTCTCCTTTTGGGAGAGGGCTTGAGCGCACGAGAGCGAAGCGAGCGTTCTTGCGCGAAAGGGTGAGGGTTCCGCGCTGTAAATCGGCGTGAGCCGTGGCGCGGCGGCTTGCGCCGACGGAGGGCTGCGACCCTCACCCTTTCGCTTGGCGGATCGCCTTCGGCTCTCCGAAGCTCAAGCCCTCTCCCATCGGGAGAGGGACGCCGGTTCTACTCCTCGGAATCCACCACCGGCGGCTGTTTCACCGCCGCATGGACCCCGATGGCCGGGGCCTTCTCGAAGGTCAGGGTGAAGGAGGCGACGCCGCCATCGACCAGAGGATCGCGCAGGCCCATCAGCATGATGTGCGTCGAGCCCGGCTTCAGCTCGACCTTCTGACCGGCGGGCAGGGGCAGGCCGTCCTTCAGCTCGCTCATGCTCATCATGCCGTTCTCCATCTTCATCTCATGGATCTGGGCGGTGTCGGCCAAGGCGGTGGACACGCTGAGCAGGCGGTCGTCGGAACCGGCGGTCAGGGTGACGTAGCAGCCGCCGGCCTTGGCGCCGTTCGGCGTCGGGCGGCACCAGGCGTCGGCGACCGTGAGGGTTCCGGGGACGGCGGCGGCGTCAGCGGGCTTTTCCGCCGGCTGACCGCAGGCGGCCAAGGTCAGGGCGGCGGCCGACAGACCGGCCAGGGCGAACAGGGATTTCATCGAGGTGTTCCTTTCCAGGAGGCGACGGTCTTGGACCCGGCGAACGACCGCACCGCTCGATCGAGCAGCAGGGCGGCCACAAGGCTTAGTCCCGTCAAGGGATAGAGGATGGACAGGGGAATGACGATGCACAGCACCGCCGTTCGGGCGCGAGCGCCGGGGGGCGAGGGCGGGGCGCCCAGGCGACGGCGCGACAGGCTGGGCGGACGGCGCTTCCACCACATGACCAGGCCGCTGATCGCCAGCACCCATACGGCGATACAGCCGACCAGCATCAGGATGCGGTTGATCCAGCCGTACTGCATCCCCTGGTGGACGGCGATGCCCCACTCAAAGCCCTTGGCCATGACGCCGAACTGTTCCCAGCGCAGGTCGGCCTTCACCGCCCCGCTGGCGCCGTCGACATAGAGGCTGCGGGCGTCCTCGGCCTGGCGCGTCTGGCGCGCGACGGTCCAGGCCAGGTCGGCGGATTGCGGGATGCTGACGGTGAAGGGCCGCGGCAGGCCCTGTTGACGCGCTGTCAGCAGCACGCGGCTCAGGCTGGGGGCTGCATGGCCGTGAGCAGGCGCGGGCAGGACAGCCTTCTCCAGCGTCCAGCCCACGCCGGCCGGGGCGTCATGCGGCTTGGCGTGGCTCCACGGGCTGGCGGCGGCGGGCGCGGGCGGACGGCCCAGACCCGTGCCGCGCATCACCCCCATGAACTGATCGCCCCAGACGGCGGACCAGGGCATGCCCGTCACCGCCAGGAAGATGATCACCCCGCCGACATAGAAGCCGGTCACGGCGTGCAGGTCGCGCCAGAAGGGACGACGACCCGCATCGGTTTCCTGAAGCCGCAGCACCGCCCCTTCTCTCCGGCGCGGCCACCACAGATAGAGGCCGGTGGCGCACAGGATGACGGCCCAGCCCGCGACGATCTCGACCAGGATGTTCAGCGCCTTGCCGACCGGCCCGCCGACCAGGCTAAGGGAATGCAGCGTCTTGATCGTCTCGGTCACGCCGCCATAGGCGGTGACGCCCGTGACGCGGGCCGAATGAGGATCGACGAAGACGGTCCGTTGCGAACCGTCCGGGCGATCCACGCGGATGCGCACGGCCTGATCGGATCGCGCCGGGACCAGGACGTTCGCGGCTCGTCCCTCTCCGGCGACGGACGCCGCCGCCAGCCACTGATCGGGATCGGCCGTCTGCGCGCTGACCGGGACCTGGATCATGGCGCGATAGACCGCCTGATCGATCTCGTCCTTGAACAGATAGAGGCCGCCGGTCAGCGTCAGCAGCATCAGGAAGGGCATAACCAGCACCCCGGCGTAGAAGTGCCAGCGCCAGACCGCGCGATAGGCGCCGGACATCATGTCGGGCGCCTCGCCCCTGCTTTTGGCGGGACGGCCCATCAGTAGGCCAGCCTGACGCCGACGAAGACGGAGCGCCCTTCGCCGGGTAAGAAGACAGCGCTGGACGCGCCGCCGATGGTCACGGCGGAGAACTCGCCGACGTAGCGCTCGTTCGTCAGGTTGCGCGCATCGACATAGACCGAGGCGTTGGCGCCGATGTTGAAACCGCCGGTCAGGCCCAGCAGGGCGTAGTCGGGCGCCTTCGTCTTATTGGCGTAGTCGACATAGGGGCTGCTGATCCTCCATTCGACCGAAGGGGTGACGAAGACGCCCGAGGCGTGACGCCAGGTCAGTTCGGCCCGGTACTGATGCTCGGGCACGACCGGCAGGCGGTTGTCGCCCCAGCGCGCATCGCCGTCGAAGCGGAAGTCGCTCCAGGTCCAGGTCTGGCGCAGCAGCAGCGAGCCGCCGGCCAGTTCGACGGGCAGGCGCCAGTCCAGACCGGCCTCGATTCCTTGATGGAGGGTCTTGTCGGCGTTGAAGGTGGCGGCGGGGATGTCCGGGCCGGTGATGAAGTTGAGGATCTCTCCATCGATCTGGCTGCGATAGGCGGTCAGGTCCCAGGCGAAGGCGCCGCGTCTGCCGCGCGTGCCGATCTCGGCGGTCCAGGCGTCCTGAACCTCGACCGGGACGAAGCCGGCCAGCGGGGCCTGCACCAGGGCGCCATAGGTCGGCGGCTCGACCGAGCGGGTGATGTTGGCGAAGACCTGGGCGCCGTCTTCGGCTTCCCACAACAGGCCCAGACGCGGCGAGAACCAGTCGTAGTCGATGCTGTCGTCATTGGCCGGGGCCAGGTGGTCGCGATAGTCGCGCGTGGCCCGCCCCCAGGACCCGCCCGCCACCAGGGCCAGCCGGTCGGTGACGAACAGCCGTCCCTCGGCGAAGACGTCCAGCCCCGTCGCTTCTTGCTTGCCCTTGGCGGTCAGGGCGCCGCGATTGCCGGCGATGTTGACATAACGCAGGGCGTCCAGGTCGCCGTCACGCCAGCTGAAGCCATAGAAGGCGTCGGCGCGCAGGCCCGCGACCTGACCCGTCCAGTCGATGCGGCCAAAGGCGCCGCGCGTGGCGCTGTCCTGATCCACGACCTGGAAGATGGGGTGATAGAGCGACTTCTCCCAGCCCCAGAGCGCGCCCTCGAACAGGGTCGATTCATTGAAGCGCCAGCGCGTCTGCAGCGTCAGGCGCTTGACCGTCAGGTCGCGGGCCTGATCCCCGGTCAGGGCCGAGTTCGAGGCCATGCGCGGCGTCTTCAGCGCCTGATCCAGCGTCAGGGCGCCGGGGATGTCCTGCTTGATGTCCGCCGCCTGGGCGATCAGGCGCACCTCGCGGTCCTCGCCGAACGAACGCCCGGCGTTGACGGTCAGGCGGCCTTGCGACTGTTCGCTATGGTCGCGCCAGCCGTCGCTCTGCATCCCGGTGACGGCGGCGTAGATGTCCCAGTCGCCATGTGTGCGGGCCACGGCGGCGTGGCCGCGCCAGGACTCGAAGCTGCCGCCTTCCAGCTGAAGCAGGTTCTCTTGCAGCGCGGTGCGGCCCGTCGGCGTGACCAGATTGATCGCCCCGCCCAGCTGCGCCCCGCCGAAACGCAGGGTGTTCGACCCCTTCCAGACCTCGATGTAGCGGGCGCTCAGCGCGTCCACGCTCTGGAAGTCGGAAAAGCCGTCGGCGTCGGCGAAGGGGACGCCGTCCTGGGCGAACAGGACGCCGCGCTGGTGGAAGCCCTGGGCGATGCCCGAGCCGCGAATGGAGAGGCGGCTTTCCTCACCATAGCGCTTCTGGGCCAAGACGCCGGGGACGTTTCTCAGGGTGTCGGCAAAGCCCTGGGCGAAGCGGTCAGCATAGCTCTCGGCCGAGACGACGGCCACAGCGCCGGGGGTGCGGCTGAGGCGATCGCGCGCCTCGGCCACGACGGCGGGGTCTTCGGCGTTGCGGCGGCCGGTGACGATGATGCTGTCGACGACGGTGGCCGGACCTTCAGCGTTCGGCCCCTCAGCCTCGGAGGCATGAGCAAAGGCGGGCGCCAGGCAGGCGCCGATGAGCAGCGCGCACGGCGCCGCAGTGGTCTTGAAAGACATGAAACTGGAATCCTGAAAACAGAAATGCAGCCGCGCGGCCCGTCAGCAGGCGCGCGGCGTCGATAGGTCTGGTTTTCAGGCGTGCGGAGGGGCGGTGGACGGCGGGCGCGGCGACGCGCGGGCCGGCGGCGGAGGGCTGACGCGGAAGGGTGCATAGGCGACCGGCGCAACCATGCGGACGGCGGGAGCTGGAGCGGGGGCCGGCGGTTCGGGCAGGGCGGCCAGCAGGGGCATGACGCAGGCGGCGCACTTGGCCCCGACGTGCTGGTTGACCGGGCCGTCGACGCCGCCCGTCTGGATCGTCTGCGGCCCCTCGGCCGAGCAGATGACGATGGGCTGACCGGGAACCGAGGCCGCCAGGGCCGCGAACGGCAGCAGGGTTCCGATCACGATGGCGAACGTCGCGGCCAGGAAGGCCAGCGAGCGCGCAATCGACCAGTTTTCACTCTGGGACCGGGTCACAGGCCGGGGCTTAAACCTTCCCGCAATGTGAAGCCAGAGCCGTCCAGCGCGACGGGACGCCGCGCGCCCTCGACAACGGCCGTTTCTCCGTGTCAGCGTGGCCCTCGAAACGCTCAGGGAAGACCTCATGATCCGCGCACTCGGACCCTTCGCCGTCGCCATGCTGCTGGCCGCGCCGGTAATGGCGCAACAGGTGGAGGAGGGGCCGGGCGGTCCCGACCGCGTCTCCCTGACCGTCTATAATCAGAACATCGCCCTGGTGGAGGACGTGCGGAACCTGAACGTGCCCGCCGGGCGCTCGCGTCAGGAGTTTCCGGGCGTCTCCGCAAGCATCCGGCCCGAGACGGTCGGCCTGTCGGGACGCGGCCTGTCGGTGGTGGAGCAGAACTTCGACTATGACCTGCTGACGCCCGGCAAGCTGATGGAAAGCGCCGTGGGCGGCGAGATCGGCATCGTCCGCACCAACCCCGGCTCGGGCGCGCAGACGACCGAGCGCGCCCGCGTCCTGGCGGCGAATCAGGGGGTCGTCTTGCAGATTGGAAACCGTATCGAGGTGCTGCGCGACGACGGGGTGCCGACGCGGGTCATCTTTGACCGGGTGCCGGAAAACCTGCGCCCGCGGCCGACGCTGAGCGTCACTCTGGACGCCGAAGGCGCCGGCCGTCGCGAGACGACGCTGTCCTATCTGACCACCGGCCTGGCGTGGAAGGCCGACTATGTCGCGCGCTTTGACGAAAAGGCGGGCAAGCTGGACCTGACCGGCTGGGTCACCATCACTAACAACTCCGGCGCGACCTTCTCCAACGCCCAGACGCGGGTGGTGGCGGGCGACGTCAACCTGATCAACCAGGGCGGCTATAATCCGCGCGGCATGGTGCGGCCCGGCCAGCGCGGCAACGGCACGCAGACAGGCGGGCAGGGCGCCCTGGCCGACGTCTATGTCTATCCGCTGCCAGAGGCTGTGACGGTCGCCAATAACCAGACCAAGCAGGTCGGCCTGATCGACGCGGCGGGCGTGCCGGCGACCAAGCGCTATCTGAACGTCATCAATGGCTTCCAGACCTTCGAGGAGCCCGTCGCGGCCGAGGTCGGCGTCATCTTCAGCAATGGATCGGGGAACGCCGCCCGCGCCCTGCCGGCGGGGGTCATGCGCGTCTATGTGAAGGATGAGGCGGGCGAGCCGCGCTTCATCGGCGAGGATCAGGTCGATCACGCGCCCGCCGGGTCCGAGATCGTCATCACGACGGGCGAGGCCTTCGACGTCACGGTGCAGCCGCGTCTGGTCTCCAGCACCGCCGCGCCCAAGTCGTCCTACTATCGGTGGCGGACCCGCTACGCGATGGAATATACCGTCCGCAACGCCCGCCCCCAGCCGGTCACGGTCGAGGTGCGCCAGCGCGGTCTTGGCCGGGACACGGAACTGAGCGAGCAGAGCATCGACGGCGACCTGCGCGACGCCAACACCGTGGTCTGGCGCGTGCCCGTGCCCGCCAACGGCGAGACCAAGCTGACCGCGACCATCACAACGGGCGGCTGATCCCATGCTCCGCCTGCTGGCGATCACCACGGCCCTGAGCTTGATCGCGCCCTCGGCGTGGGCGCAGACGGAAAGCGTCTCCGCGCGTCCCGATACGGCGACGGTGGTCATCTATCGCGACCGGCCTGTGAACACCGTCGAACTGATGGCCCAGTCCCGCCAGCCGTGGAGCCGGCTGGACCAGCAGGGGCTGGCTTTGATCGTCGAGACGCGGACGGTGGACCTGCCGGCGGGCGAGGGGATCATCCGCTTCCGGGGGCTGGCCACCGGCGTCGTGCCGCAGAGCGCGGTGCTGGAGGGCCTGCCCGCCCATGTGGTCGAGCGCAACGCCGACTTCGACCTCTTGTCGCCCGCCAGCCTGATGGAGAAGTCCGTAGGCGAGGTCGTGCGCGTCGTCCGCACCAATCCCGCGACCGGCGAACAAGTCGAAAAGGCCGCCGTGATCCGCGCGGGCGCGCAAGGCACGGTGCTGGAGATCGACGGGCGGTTCGAGGCCCTGGACTGTTCCGGCCAGACCGAGCGCGTCATCTTCGACCGAATCCCTGAGGGCCTTGGCGACCAGCCGGTGCTGTCCGTCCGCACGCGGGCCGAGCACGCCGGGCGCCACACTGTCACCCTGGCCTATCTGGCGACGGGGCTGCAGTGGTCGGCGGACTATGTGGCGCGGCTGAACCCTGACGGGCGGACGCTGGACCTGACCGGCTGGGTGACCCTGGCCAACTTCGGCGGCACCGGCTTCCCTGACGCGCCGGTGCAGGTGGTGGCCGGGACGCTGCGGAAGGACGACGGCACCGTGCCGGTCGAGCCGGTCATCCGCTATCCGCAGACGGGCTGCTGGCCGCAGGGGACGACGACCCTGGGCAGCGGACTTGAGCCGACCTACAAGCAGGATCGCGTCGAATACAACGGGCCGCCGGTGGTGGTTTATGGGGCGCCTGTTCCCGTAGAGCGGAACTCCGTTGTCGGAGAGATCGTCGTCACCGGCAGCCGGGTCGTCCGTCAGGGCGAGTTGGGCGACTACAAGATCTATACCCTGCCGGAGCCCACCACAGTGGCCGCGCGCCAGACCAAGCAGGTCCGCTTCATGGAGCGCGCGGGCGTGGCCTATGACCGGGTCTATCGCGCCTGGATCGATGCAAATGACAGCGCCGAGGCGCAGCCGGCCGAGATACAGCTAAGGCTTCGCAACGAGGCCCGTACGGGCCTGGGCCTGGCTCTGCCGGGGGGGACGGTGGCGGTGATGCAGCCCGACGGCGCGGGCGGCGTCCTCCTGGCGGGCGAAGATCGGTTCGTGGACAAGGGCGTGGGCCTGCCGGTGCGTTTGTCATTCGGCCAGTCGCCCGACGTGCGGGTGGCGACGCGGCGCGTGTCGTCCCGTTCCGCCCGGGACCAGGGGGGCAGGGCGCACCGCGCGGACATGGAGATCACCGTCACCAATGCGCGCAGCGAGGCCGTGACCGTTGATCTGTCGCCGCAGGCGGCGGGACGGCGGGGCTTCCGTATTCTCAGCCAGTCGATCCGCAGCCGCATCGACGACACCGGCTATCCGGTCTGGACGATGATCGTGCCCGCCAACGGCGCGACCACGCTCAAGGCGGCGTGGACGACGACGGATTGATTTCCTGATTCTCCCTCCCCTTCATGGGGAGGGTGGCTGAGGCGAAGCCGAAGCCGGGTGGGGGCGGCTCGGCTATTCACGCGCAATGCCTAGTATCGCCATGCCCTCCCCACCCGGTCGCTGCGCGACCACCCTCCCCATGAAGGGGATGGAGAGGCGTCGCGTTACTCTCCCCGCGCGGCCTGCCGTGGGCTGAACTTGGGCGCCGGGGCCAGGCGCATGACCTCGCCCTGATAGCGTTCGTCGTCGCCCGCCACGGCGAAGGGCAGGGCGTCAGCGCAGGCTTGCAACAGGGCGTCCAGCCAGGGCTTCTCGGCCTTGTGGAAGTCGCCCAGGACGTGCGGCATGACCAGATGGCTCTCGCCCGGATGGCCGATGCCCATGCGGCCCCTGCGGAAGTCGGCGCCCAGGTGGCTGATCAGGCTGCGGATGCCGTTCTGACCCGCCGCGCCGCCGCCGGTCTTCATGCGGAAGCGGCCGGGGGCCAGGTCGATTTCGTCGTGGAAGACGATGATCTCGCTGGGTTTGATCTTGTAGAAGCGCGCCGCCTCGCCGACCGCGCGGCCGCTCTCGTTCATATAGGTCTGCGGCTTCATCAGCAGGACCTTGACCGGGCCGTCAGCGCTGTCGACTTCGCCCTCGCTGACAATCGACTGGAACTTGGCCCGCTCGGGCCCGAAGCGCCAACGGCGCGAAATCTCGTCCACGGCCATGAAGCCGATGTTGTGGCGGTTCTTTTCGTATTTGGGGCCCGGATTGCCCAGGCCGGCGATGATGATCATGGGGCCCTCTTGCCCTGTGCTCCGGGCAAATAAAAGCCCCGCCGGGCGAACCCGGCGGGGCTGATCTTCGACAGTGGAAGAAGCTTAGGCTTCGACGGTCGTGTCGCCGGCTTCCGACTGGGCAGCGGAAGAAGCCTTGATCGTAGCGATCATGAAGTCGCGGTCAGCGATGACCGTCGTCGCGCCCTTGGGCAGGACGATGTCCGAGATGCGGATGTTTTCGCCGATTTCGCGACCCTTCAGGTCAACGACCAGTTCGTCCGGGATCAGGTCGGCGGCGACCAGGATCTCGACCGAGTGACGGACGATTTCCAGCATGCCGCCAGCGCGGGTGAACGGCGCTTCGTCAGCGTTCTTGAAGTGAACGGCGATTTCGATCTTGACCGGTGCGTTCGCATCGACGCGCATCAGGTCGAAGTGCAGCGGGCGGTCCGACACGGGGTCGAACTGGACCGTTTTGGCGATGACCGGCTGGGTCTCGTCGCCGTATTTCAGGGTCACCAGGTGGCCCAGCAGCTTGCCGGTGTAGAGGGACTTGCGGAAGTCCTTCTCGTTCACCGAGATCGAGACGGGGGCTTTGTCGCCGCCGTACAGGATGCCAGGCACAGCGCCCGAGCGACGAACAGCGCGCGCGCTGCCGGTGCCTGCGCCTTCACGGACGTCAACGTTCAGAATGATCTCGGCCATCGGGCTCGCCTCAATAACTACAGATACGCCGCGCTAACCGGAGCCCGCGCGACGGGGTCATGAACCCTCGAATTCAAGAGGGCGGGCTATTACACGGAACAGGGGGGGCGCGCAACCGCCCCGGTCGTTTCAGCCCGCCTTGGCGTCAGTTCATGCCGCTTCCCGGCGTGGGAATCGATGCGGCGATGGACACCACCGGCGTTGCTGGAGTCGGCGTAGGCCCCGTGTACTGGGCCGTACAGGTGGCCAGGTCACGCACGATGTGGCGGCCGGCGCAGAACATGTCTTCGTAACTTGGGCGCGACGCAGCCAAGCACTGGAACAGCATCAGCTTGGACATATTGGTGCAGAATTCGTTGTTTGATTCGGTCGTCAACGCGTCCGTGTTGGTCTTGGCCTCGTCTCCGGCGGCTCCCAGGGCGGCCAGGGCGGCGATCGCCAGCGAGTTGACCATGGCGGGGGTGAAGGGCGCGCTGCGCTGCGCCGGGGTCAGGCCCAGACCGGTTCCGCTATTGGCGGCGGCGAACAGTCGGGCGCTGTCCTCGGCTGAGGGGAGCTGGGGGACTGACAGGGTCTTGGCCGACTGCAGTCGTGTGTCGCGATGGGCGACGGGGCTGACGGCCCAACGGCGGCGCGGGTCGCGGCGTTCCTGGATCGTATAGGCGTCGGCTTCCACCGCCTCGGCGATGGCGGTCAGGGCCTCGATGTCCTTGCCCATGGTAGAGGCGATCAGGCCAGCCGCCGCGTCGGCGCCAGGCAGGGTGGCCGCATAGGCCGGGTCGGCGACGATGCTGGCGATCATCTGCTGACGCAAGGCAGGCGTGGAAGCGAACTGACGCACGCCGGCGACATACTCCGGCGACTGCAGGGCCAGGATCGAGCCATAGGCGATCATGCCGCGCGACAATTGCACAGGATCGGAGGCCGAGCCTGTTCGCACGGCAGCCTGAATGGACTCGGCGTCGGGGAAGCCTGCCTTGATCGACCCGACCTGACGGACGTAGGCCACGTAGATCGAGGCGGCCTCAGCCACGCCTTGGTTCAGGCTGACCGGCGGAAGCGGCGCGACCACAGGGGGTGGAGGCGGCGCTTCCGGTTCGGGCGTCGAGCAGCTGGCCAGGATGGCGGCGGCGGCGATGGCGGCGACGGACAGGCCGCGGCGCAAGAAGGCCTGAGACATCGGCGAACTTCCCTCAAATCGAACGCGGGGCGCGGCCCCTGAAACCAGGGCGGGGCGCGCCCCAGAAACTGATGCGTCTATATCGCTGAGGGAATGGTTATTCGAAGGTTAATCGAACAGCTTCGAGACCGATTCCTCATTGGCGATGCGCCGGATAGCCTCGCCGATAAGAGGGGCCACGGATACCGTGCGAATCTTTCCGCACTTCAAAACTTCGTCAGGTTGTTCGATGGAATCGGTGATCACCAGCTCCTTGAGCGGGCCGTTGGTGACGCGCTGGACCGCCGGTCCGGACAGGACGCCGTGGCTGATATAGGCCGAGACCTCGGTCGCGCCGCGATCGATCAGGGCCTGAGCCGCATTGACCAGGGTGCCGCCCGAATCGACGATGTCGTCGAACAGGATGCAGCGGCGGCCTTCGACGTCGCCGATGATGTTCATGACTTCGCTCTCGCCCGCCTTGGGGCGGCGCTTGTCGACGATGGCCAGGTCGGCGTCGAGACGCTTGGCCAGCGAACGGGCGCGCACCACGCCGCCGACATCGGGCGAGACGATCATCAGATCATCGCCGCGCGGGTAGTGGTCCTTGATGTCCTGGGCCAGCACCGGGGTGGCGACCAGGTTGTCGGTCGGAATGTCGAAGAAGCCCTGGATCTGACCCGCGTGCAGATCCATCGTCAGGACGCGGTGAGCGCCGGCGCGAGTGATCATGTTGGCGACCAGCTTGGCCGAGATGGGCGTGCGGCCGCCGGTCTTCCGGTCCTGACGGGCGTAGCCGAAGTAGGGCATGACCGCCGTGATCCGCCGCGCCGACGCCCGCACCAGGGCGTCGGTCATGATCAGCAGCTCCATCAGGTTGTCGTTGGCCGGATAGGAGGTCGATTGGATGATGAAGACGTCCTCGCCGCGGACATTCTCTTCGATGACCGCGAAAACCTCGTTATCGGCGAATCGTTTCACCTGAGCCTTGGTGAGGGGCATGTCGAGGTGGGTGGCGATGGCCTGGGACAGAGTCCGGTTCGAATTGCCAGAGAGCAGCTTCATTACCGGTCATCCTTTTGCCGTCATCGCTGCGCCAATGAGCGCAGTCGCTTCTGGACGCGCTCTTTAGCAGCGGATTGCCTAGCATCAACCCGTCATGACGGATTTCGCTGCATTGGCATGGTCGCAGTGGCTGCTATAGAGGTCGCCGTAACGACAGCGGCGCACCGGGGGTGCGCTGTGACCAAGGCATCTTAAGAGGTCGCCCTTGCCCGCTTCGAAGTCCCGCTCCGGCCTGATCCTTATGACGGTCGCCGTCGCCGCCCTGACGGTTTCCGCCTGTTCCGGGACCAAGCCGCGTCAGAAGCTGGCCTATGAGGAGCGCCCGGTCGAGCTGCTCTACAACACCGGCTATCAACGGCTTCAGTCCAAGCGCTGGACCGACGCCGTTGACTATTTCCAGGAAGTGGAGCGTCAGCACCCCTATTCGGAATGGTCGCGCCGCGCGATCCTGATGCAGGTTTACGCCTACTATCAGAACAACAACTATCAGGACGCGATCGCGGCGGCTGACCGCTTCATCGCCTTGTTCCCGGGCAATCCATCTGCGGCCTACGCCTTCTACATGCGCGCCATCTGCAACTTCGAGCAGATCGTCGATGTGGGTCGCGACCAGGCCTATGCCGAAGCCGCTCTGGCCGGTCTGCGCGATGTGGTGCGGCGTTATCCAAGCACGCCTTACGCCACCGATGCTCGGGTCAAGATCGACATGGTCAATGACCAGCTGGCCGGCAAGGAGATGGCCGTGGGCCGCTTCTATCAGCGCGCCAACCAGCCGCTGGCGGCCCTGAACCGCTACAAGGCCGTGATCAACAACGAAGCCTTCCAGCGCAGCTCGCATACGCCGGAAGCCCTTTATCGTCTGGTCGAGGTCAACGTCGCCCTGGGCCTGACGGAAGAGGCGACGCGCAACGCTGCTGTCCTGGGCTACAACTATCCAGGCAGCCCCTGGTACGCCGAGGCCTACGCCCTGCTGAGCGAGCGTGGCGTGCGCCCTGACGTGCAGCCTGAGGCCAAGCGCGAGAGCTGGCTGCAACGTATTATTCCCGGCGGGGCTTGAGCCTCGCGGGACCGATTGGTCGGCCTGGTTGCGGAAAGACGCTGCGTTCCCCTTCTGTTTCCGTCTAGAGTGGGACGTAACGTCGAATCAAGCTGACCCATGCTGACCACACTCTCGATCCGTGATGTCGTCCTCGTCGACGCCCTCGACCTGGAGGTCGGCGAAGGCCTGACCGTGCTGACCGGCGAGACCGGGGCCGGAAAGTCCATCATTCTCGACGCCCTGGGCCTGGCCCTGGGCGCGCGCGGCGACGCGGGTCTGGTGCGCGCCGGCGCCAAGCAGGCGGTGGCCACCGCCGTCTTCACCGCCCCCGACGACGCCGCCCTCATCGACCTTCTGGCCGAGCGCGGCTTCGAGGTCGCGCCAGGCGAGGAGCTGATCCTGCGCCGCGTCGTCTCGGCCGACGGCCGCAGCAGGGCCTACGTCAACGACCAGCCGGCGGGCGTCACGGCCCTTCGTGAGATCGGCGCCCTGCTGGTCGAGGTGCATGGCCAGCACGAGACCGTTGGTCTGCTGGACTGGAAAACCCACCGCGCCCTGCTCGACAACTACGGCGGCCTGGAGCCCCAACTGTCGGGCGTGGCCGCCGCCGCCGAGCGGCTGAAGGCGGCGCAGGGGCGTCTGGACGAACTGGAGGCCTCCGCCGCCGAAGCCGCCGCCAAGGCCGAGGAGATCGCCCTCAACCTGGCCGACCTCGACGCTCTGGACCCCCAGCCTGACGAAGAGACCGAACTGGCCGGCGAGCGCGCCATCCTGGGCGCTTCTGAAAAGGCCGTGGCCGATCTGGCCGACGCCCGCAATCTGCTGGGCGGGGACAAGCTGAGCCAGCGTCTGGCCTCGGCCCTGCGCGCCGTCGAACACGCCCGCCAGCGCGCGGTCCAGGCCGGCGCCGAGGGCGACAACCTCATCATCATCAAGCTGGGCCTGGCCGCCGAAGCCGTCGACCGCGCCCTGGTCGAGGCGACGGAAGCCGTCGCCGCCGTCGACGCCGCCGCCGACGCCTTCGACTTCGAGCCGGGCCGTCTGGACAAGGCCGAGGAGCGGCTGTTCGCCCTGCGCGCCGCCGCCCGCAAGCTGAACACCACGGTCGACGCCCTGCCGGCTCTGCGGGTGCGTCTGCGCGAACAATTGCGCCTGATCGAGGACGGGGCCGAGGCTCTGACCAACGCCCGCCGCGACGTGGCCGTGGCGATCGAGGCCTATGACGCGGCCGCCATGCTGCTGACCTCGGCGCGCGAGGCGGCGGGCGACCGCCTGACCGGCGCCGTCATGGGCGAACTGGGGCCGCTGAAGCTGGACCGCGCCCGTTTCCGCGTGACCCTGGACCCCGTCGAGAACCGCCGTGGGCCGCTTGGCGTCGAGACGGTGCGATTCGAGGTCGCCACCAACGCCGGCACGCCCTTCGGCCCGCTGGACACCGTGGCCTCGGGCGGGGAACTGGCCCGCTTTGCGCTCGCGATGAAGGCGGCCCTGGCCAGCCGCGAGGACCAGCGTCAGCCGGTCATGATCTTCGACGAGGTCGATCAGGGCGTCGGCGGCGCCGTGGCCGAGGCCGTCGGCGGGCGTCTGCAGCGCCTGTCCAAGGGCGCCCAAGTCCTGGTCGTCACCCACAGCCCCCAGGTCGCCTCGCGCGGCCACGCCCACTGGAAGGTCCGCAAGGCCGACGTGGACGGCCACACCCGCACCTCCATCGACGTGCTGGACCCCCATCCCCGTCAAGAAGAAATCGCCCGCATGCTGTCGGGCGCCGAAATCACGGATGAAGCGCGGGCGGCGGCGCGGGTGCTGATCGGGTAGGGCGATGCGCGACGACGGCACGGAAGGCTTCTGGGTCTACATCGTCGCCAATCGTCGCAATGGTGTGATCTACACGGGCCATACCGATAACCTGGGCCGTCGTGCGCATGGACATGCATCCGGCGTCATGCCGGGCTTTACGCGCGATAACGGCTGCAAGACCTTGGTCTGGGCCGAATGGCACGAAACCCGCGAAAGCGCTTTTCGACGTGAGCGCGCCATCAAGGAATGGCGGCGCTCGTGGAAGCTGCGGCTGATCGAAGAACGGAACCCGACTTGGCGCGATATGCTGGCGGACTATGTGACCTAGTCCCCAACCCCGCTCATCCCGGCCTTCGCCGGGATGAGCGGATAGGGTGGGGCGGGAAAATGGAAGCTCAGACCCCCAGGATCCAGCCTTCTTCGCTCTCGACCTGGGCGATTAGGGCTTCGTCAGCCGTTTTGGGCGGGGCGAAGGCCTTCTGCAAGGTTCCGGCGTCGTCCATCTGGGCGAAGGCTTCGGCGGCGGTGCGGACCTGGGCCTGGGTCTTGAATTCCTTGACGCCTTCGCCGTTGATCTTGCGCTTGGCGTCAAACAGGGCGGGCCAGACCTCGACGACGAGGGCCGACAGCGGCTCGACATCGGCCTCAGTCAGTTCGCGCCAGCCGGTGTTGAAGGGCCAGACGGCGGCGGAGGCGCCCAGCTTGTCCAGCAGGCGGCGCAGCATGGGCACGCCCAGCAGCGTCAGGCCGCCGACGGCGCCCGCGCCGTGCATCTGCCAGACGCTCTTGGGCGGCAGCTTGTCCTTGCGTGCGGCCAGTTCGGTGGCGCGGAACTCGGGAATGTCGGCGCCGGCGCCTTCGGGCGGCTTGGTCGTGGTCAGCCAACGCTGAGCCTGGCTGGCGGGCGCGCCCCAGAAGGGCCAGGGCTGATCCGTCATCAGCCGGTTCATCTTGGCCGCGACCTGATAGCGGTTGTTGGTGTTGTCGGCCTTGTCGACGATGTTGGCGGCCAGGAACTTGCCCATGGCCTCCCACGGCCGACCGTCCAGCTTCAGCCGCGCAGCCGTGCCGGCGGGGAAGCCGAAGTCGAAGTCGAAGCCGACCAGGACGCGGTCGCCGCGCTTCCTGTGTTCAGCCAGCAGGTCGGCGATCAGGGCTTCGCCCTCGGCGCGCGTGGCGACGTTGTGGGTCTCGGTGTAGAGGCGGAAGCGCACGTCGCGCTTGGCGACGCCGACCCACAGGGTCTGCTCGCCCAGCTTCTTGCCTTCGGCGGCGGTCCAGTCTGCGATGATGTAGGCGTCGAAGAGACGGGCCACGGCGGGCTCCTGAAACACAGTAAACAGTAGAAGGCGGGGTTCTAGCCTTCCGCGACGGGGGCGGGAAGGGCGATCAGCGCTTCATCAGGGCTTCGACGTGCGACAACCAGCGGCGCCCCAGCCGCAAGGCCTCGGTCGGCGATCCGGTGGAGGCGGGCAGGTCGGCGTTCCACAGGGCCAGTTCGAACTCGGGGCTGCGCGTGTCGTCGAACATCAGGCGCAGAACCACCTGTTCCGCCTCAGGCACGACGACGTCCAGATCCTTGCGCACGGCGCCGCGTCGGGCGCGGGCGACGACATGGCCGTCCACGATGATCTCGCCGCCCTCGACCTCGTCAAAGCCATAGACCAGGCCTTGCGAGCCGCGCTTCCACAGCACGACCACCTGACCGCCGTCGAAATCCAGACCGGCGGCGCGGCCTTCAGCAGGCGACAGAGCCTCGGTATCGGCCTTGACCCCCAGCGACTTCATCAGCGCCCGCTTCAGCCGCCGCTCCGGCTCCATCCACCAGGACAGCATCAGGGCGCCCGTCGTCAGGAAGGCGGCGGTCAGGGCGATCAGCAGGATGACCCTGAACGCCTCGCTCATGGGTCAGGCCTCCAGATCGAGGTCAACCACCACGGGGACGTGATCGCTGGGCTTGTCCATGTCGCGGGCGTCACGGTGGGTCTCGATGCCGCGGAACCGGTCGGTCGCCTGAGGAGACAGCAGGGCGTAGTCGATGCGGATGCCGTTGTTCCTCTGCCAGGCGCCGGCCTGGTAGTCCCAGAAGGTGTAGGTCCCCTTGGGCTCGCCCCCCAGGTCGTGGGCGTCCGACAGGCCCAGCCACTTCATGGCGTTCATCGCCGCGCGGGTTTCCGGCTGGAACAGGGCGTCGTTGACCCAGTCCTCGGGCTTGGCCGCGTCGTCAGGCGTCAGGATGCAGTTGTAGTCGCCGCACAGGGCCAGCGGCTCCTCATAGGCCAGCAGGGCCTTGGCGTGGTCGTGCAGGCGCTGGAACCAGGCCAGCTTGTAAGGAAATTTCTCGGTGCCGACGGGATTGCCGTTCGGCAGATAGATCGACGCCACGCGGACAGGAATCGGCGCCTCGATGACGGCCTCAATGTAGCGAGCCTGTTCATCTGCGTCGTCGCCGGGCAGGCCGCGCCGGATGTCGGACAGCGGAAACTTCGACAGGATGGCGACGCCGTTATAGGTCTTCTGACCGTGGGTCTCGACGTTGTAGCCCAGACTTTCGAAGGCCTCGCGCGGGAATTTCTCGTCCACGCATTTGATTTCCTGGAAGCAGACGACGTCAGGATTGGCGGCTTCCAGCCAGGCCAGCACAGTGGGCAGGCGGGCGTTGACCGAGTTCACGTTCCAGGTGGCGATGCGCATGACCGTAAGGCTAAGGCGAGCCGCGTTCACCGTGAAGGGGTTGGCGAAAACAAAGACGCCGCCGGAGTGATCCGGCGGCGCTTGGTTCGTTCAACGATCTGATGTCGCTTAGGTTTGGGGCGTCGAGGCGGGCGCCGTCGTCGTCAGCTTGCAGCCTCCGCCGATCTGCTGGGCCGTGGCGCAAGGATAGACCTGCTGGACTACACGTTCAGCGTTCAGGCGGACGATGACGCCTTCAGCGCCGGCGCAGGTCATCTCGACGAACCGGCCGTTGGCGTTCTGGCCCATCAGGCGGACCTGCTGCACGTCGCAAGCGGCGGCGTCAGAGCCGGGCAGCCAGGACTTAACCGTGGCGGCCTGCTCAGCAGGGGTGGTGAACTGGCAAGAGCCGCTCTGGCCGAGGACCTGTAGGCATTCGGTCTTCTCCCAGCCTGTGGCGTTCTTCTCGATCCAGTAGCCGTCCGCGCCGGCGCAGCCGACTTCATAGACGACGGCGCCATTGCTCGACTGACCCCGAACTTTGACTTCATCAACCGTGCAGGGGACGCCGGCCTGGGTCGCGTAGGCTTTCAGGAAGCCCTGAATGTCCTGGTTGGCGGGCAGGCTGCAGGCGGGGCTGGCGGGGGCTTCGGGATTGGCGGCGCGGGCAGCCTGGGCCTGGCTGTCGAGCACGACGCAGTCGACGATCTGGGGCGGGGTCGAGGCGACCAAGATATAGCCGGGCGCGCTGGCGCAGGCAGCCTCGTAAACATTGACCTTTGCTTCATCCGCGCTGAGGCCCAGCAGCTTGGCTTCCGTCACCTGGCAGGAGGTCGAGGCGGCGGTAAAGATAGCCTCCACCTCGGCCTTGATCACGGCGGGATCGGCGGGGGCGGCGGCTTGCTGACGTTCCCGCTGCTGGCGACGTTCGTTGCGGTCGCCGCCGATACGGCCGGGCATGACACGCTCGGCCTTGGGTTGCTCGCCCTGCTGGGCGGCCGCGCCGGATTGTTCCTGGGCGACGGCGAGGGCCGGGCTGAGGGTCATGATGGCCAGGCCGGCGGCGATCCCCACGGCGCGGCTGAAACGTTTGATGGTCACGGAAAGGGCTCCTCGGCCTCTACTGATGTCGAAAGCCTTGGCGGGGTCCGGCTTTCTGGTCAAGCGCCGCCCACGACGTTGTCGTGCGGGCGGCACTGGACCCGGTCATCGCAATCCGCTTAAAACTGACGCCAGTTGCGATTGGAGACTGACTTGGCGGACGGCGCGATAGGCGATGAGGCGACGACGACCCTGCGCGGCCTGACCTATCCGTCCGGGCCGCCGCCAGAGGCTGGCCAGGCGGTCGAGGTTGCGCCGGGCGTGCTGTGGCTGCGCCTGCCGCTGCCGATGACGCTGAACCATATCAACGTCTATGCTCTGGCGGACGGCGACGGCTGGACCCTAGTGGATACGGGGTTGAAGACCAGCGCCTCTCGCGAGGGCTGGGAAGCGGCGTTCGCCGGGCCGCTGGGCGGCAAGCCCATCAAGCGGGTGATCTGTACCCATATGCACCCCGACCACATCGGTTTGGCCGGCTGGCTGTGCGCGCGCTTCGACGCGCCTCTGCTGATGTCGCGGCTGGAATATGTGACGGCGCGGATGCTGTTGGCGGACACCGGCCAGCCGGCCCCGGATTCGGGTGAGGTCTTTTATCGCGCAGCCGGCTGGAACGACGAGCAGATCGCGCGCTGGCGGACCGGCTACGGCGGTTTCGGCAAGGCGGTGGCGGCCATGCCTGCGGCCTATCTGCGCCTGTCCGAAAACGATGTGTTGCGCATCGGCGATGACGACTGGCGCGTCGTGATCGGCGAAGGACACAGCCCCGAGCACGTTTGCCTGTGGCGCGAGAGCGACGGCGTCTTGCTGTCCGGTGATCAGATCCTGCCGCGTATTTCCTCCAATGTTTCCGTCTGGCCGACCGAACCCGAAGGCGACCCCCTGGGCGAGTGGCTGCGGTCGCTGGCGGCGTTAAAGGCGCGGCTGCCGGGCGACCTCTTCGTCCTGCCGTCGCATGGCGAGCCCTTCTACGGCGTCACCACCCGGCTGGAGGCCCTGATACGGGGCCACGAGACCGCATTGAAGCGGCTGGAGCGGACGCTGAAGACGCCATCTCGCGCCGTTGACGTCTTCTCGGCCCTGTTCGCGCGCCCGGTGGGCGACGAGGTGCTGAGCATGGCGACGGGCGAGGCGATCGCACATCTGAACTATCTGGCCCGCGAGGGGCGGGCCCGGCGCAGCCGCGATGAAGCGGGCGTTGATTGGTGGACACTGACGGAGGCGGCGCAATGAGCGAACACATCAAGACGGATCTGGACGGCGGCGTCCTGACGGTCGCCTTTAACCGGGCGGACAAGAAGAACGCCATCACCCAGGCCATGTACACGGCTCTGGCCGAGGCGACCGAGCGGGCCAAGGCCGACGACGCCGTGCGCGTGATCCTGTTCCGCAGCGAGGGCGACGCCTTCTCGGCGGGCAACGACATCGCCGACTTCATTTCGCTGGGAGCGCAGAGCAGCGGCGATCTGGTCGAGATGGGGGTGTTCCGCTTCCTCAAGGCCCTGGCCGATCTGGACAAGCCCGCAGTGGCCGCCGTGCGTGGACGCGCCGTGGGCATCGGCCTGACCCTGCTGCTGCATTGCGACATGGTGGTGGTGGCCGAGGACGCCCTGCTGTCGGTCCCCTTCGTCAACCTGGCCCTGGCGCCCGAGGCGGCGTCGTCCCTCTTGCTGCCGGCCACTGTAGGTCATCAGCGGGCGTTCGAGCTGTTCGCCCTGGGCGAGGCCATCGACGGCAAGACGGCCCTGGCCTGGGGGCTGGCCAACCGCGCGGTTCCGGCCGATCAGGTCGAGGCCGCGGCGCGCGAACTGGCGGAGAAACTGGCGGCGCGGGCGCCCAACTCGATCCGCAGGACCAAGGCCTTGATGCGCGACGCCGAGACCCTGTGGTCTCTGATGCAGCGCGAGGCCCACGCCTTCGGTTCGCAGATGCGCAGCCCCGAGGCCATGGAGGCTTTCATGGCCTTCAGCCAGAAACGCACGCCCGATTTCTCGAAAGCGGGCTGATTTCGCGCAAACGCGATTGATTCGAGGGGGCAGGGGGTCTAGGCGCCGCGCATGAACGCCGTCGCCGCCCCAGTATCCGTCGAACCCGCAACCCCCGTCCGCATCATGCGAGAACGATCGGGGGATGCGGCGGCCGTCGACGCTCTGGTTCTGGCGGCCTTTGGTCCCGGGCGTTTCGCCAAGACGGCGGAGCGCCTGCGTGAGGCCGCGGCGCTGGCCGTCGGCTTCACCGCCTTTGAGGGTGAGCGGCTGATCGGCTCGGTGCGGTTGTGGTCGATCAGGGTCGGTGAGGCGCGCTCGGTGTTTCTTGGGCCCATCGCGGTGGACGCCGCCAGTCGTCGCGGCGGGCTGGGCGCTGAACTGGTGCAGGCCTGCATCGATGAGGCCAGGGCGATGAATCTGGACGGCGTGCTGTTGATCGGCGATCCGCCCTATTTCTCGCGCTTCGGCTTCGTGGCCGCGCCGGACGCCGCCTTCCCCGGGCCGGTGGATCGTCGTCGGATCATGTGGCTGCCGATCACCGACGCAGCGCCGATCGGAGCGGTCCATCCGGTGGCCTGAGGGGCGTTCGACCTTCCTTTGCCGGGCGACGCGCCCCATAGTTCGACTATGACGAACCCAGCGACATCGTCGGGCCTGTCCGGGGTGACCGAGGCGGCGCGCCAGGCGCCCGGGCGCGGGCTGCCGCCGGTGCATCTGTGGCATCCCGAACATTGCGGCGACATCGACATATTGATCCGCGCCGACGGCGTCTGGCTGCATGAAGGTTCGCCCATCGGTCGGGCGGAACTGGTGCGGCTGTTCTCGACCGTGCTGAGGAAGGACCCGGACGGCTATCATCTGGTCACGCCCGCCGAGAAGCTCAAGATCAGGGTCGAGGACCTGCCGTTCCGGGCTGTGACGATGCAGGCGGGGGATGGCGTGCTGAGCTTTGTCACCGATGTCGGTGATGTGGTTGAGGCGGGGTCCGCGCATCCCATCGTGGTCGAGACGGACGCCGCGACCGGCGAGCCGGCGCCGCGGGTCCATGTGCGGGCGGACTTGTGGGCGCGGATAGCGCGGCCGGTCTTCTATGAGTTGGTCGACCTGGCTGAGACGGCTGAGGGGCGACTGTGGGTGCGATCGGGCGGCGCAGTCTTCCCCTTGGGGGACGTGGAATGAGCTGCGACAGCTTGAAGAAGCGGCTGCTGGCCCATCTGGACCCGGTCGAGACCTGGACGGCCGAGCGGATGGCCACACGCTCCGACTACGATCTGAACCCAGGAGCCGCGCGACCGACGCGCGAACTGCGGCCCGCGGCGGTTCTCATACCCATCATCATGCATGACGACGGCCCCACGGTGCTGATGACGCGGCGTTCGGACAGTCTGGCCAGCCACACCGGCCAGATTGCCTTTCCCGGCGGGCGGCTGGACCCGGGCGAGACGGCCGGGCAGGCGGCGCTGCGGGAGGCCTTTGAAGAGGTGGCGCTGGATCCTGGCTTGGTCGAACTTCTGGGGCTGGGCGATCCCTATGAAACGGGGACGGGGTTTCTGGTCACGCCGGTCGTCGGCTGGCTGGCCGCCCCGCCGCAGGTCACCCCCTCGCCGGACGAGGTGGCCGAGGTGTTCGAGGCGCCCTGGGACTTTCTGATGGATCCGGCCAACCATCGCCGGGACTACTATGATCCTGAGGAAGGGCCCCGGCGGTGGTTCTGGGCCATGCCATACCGCGAGCGTTACATATGGGGCGTGACGGCGGGAATTTTGAAGGGGTTGTTCGTCCGTCTCTATGGAGACGAGGCGGAACCCCTGTCGGCGGCGGCCGAGGACGCCGCGTGAGCCATCGGCTGGAAGGTCAGGACTGGCTGACGGCCCCGGCGACGCGCGCGGTCATGGCGGCGCTGGCGGCGGCGGGCGGCCCGGATTGCGCCCGCTTCGTCGGCGGCTGCGTGCGCAACGCCCTGATCGGCGCACCCATCGACGACATCGACATCGCCACCACCCTGACGCCGGACGCTGTAGTCGCGGCCTTGAAGGCGGCGGGTCTGCGGTCTGTCCCGACCGGCATCGAGCACGGCACGGTGACGGCGATTTCGGAGCGCCAGCCGTTCGAGATCACCACCCTGCGCCGCGACGTCTCGACCGACGGGCGGCGCGCCACGGTGGCCTTTACGACCGACTGGGCCGAGGACGCCGGGCGGCGCGATTTCCGGCTGAACGCCCTCTACGCCGATGCGGAGGGCGTCATTCTGGACCCGACGGGGCAGGGATATGACGACGCCCTGGCGGGCCGGATCGTCTTCGTCGGCGAGCCCGAGGGGCGCATCCGCGAGGATTACCTGCGCATCCTGCGCTTCTATCGATTTTACGCCTGGTACGGGCGGGGCGCGCCTGATGCAGCGGCGGTGGCGGCTTGTGCGGCCTTGGCCGAGGGCGTCGAGCAGTTGTCGGCGGAACGGGTGTCCAAGGAACTGTTAAAGCTGCTGGCCGCGCCCGATCCGCGCCCGGCGGTGCGGCTGATGGCTGAGGCGGGGGTTCTGGGGCGGGTGCTGTCGGGACCTGCGGACCTGACGCTGTTCGAGGCCATGATGGATTTGAGCGGCGATGCGGTGCTGCGGCTATCGGCCTTGTTGCCCGCTGATCCGGCGCGGGTGGGCGAGGTCGCGCGGGGGCTGCGTTTGTCCAATGCTCAACGTGACCGACTGGTCGAGGCCGTGAGCGGCGAGGCGACGACGCGCCTGACGGACGCCCAGGCGCGGGCGCAGATCTATCGCGATGGGCGTCAGGCCTTCGAGGACCGCGTCATGCGGGCCTGGGCGGCGGGCGGGCAGGCTGAGAACGCGCGGCGACTGCTGGCTCTGGCGCAGGCTTGGGTGCGCCCGTCTCTGCCGGTCGGCGGGCGTGATCTGGCGCGGCTAGGCTTGAAGCCGGGGCCGGAGACGGGACGGGTGCTGAAGGCCTTTGAGGACGGCTGGGTCGCAGACGACTTCCCCGATCACGGCCACGAGGATCGGCTCAGGGCGCTTCTGCCGCCAGCGTGAAGCGGGTGACGACCGGGCGGTGGTCCGAGCCGGTCTTGCGGCCCAGCTTGCGTTCCAGCAGGGCCAGATCGGGCGAGCGCCAGACCTGATCTATCGTTATGGCGACGGGCGAAGGCAGGGCGGAGGGCCAGGTGCCGGGCCAGCCGGGGGCGGGGATCAGGCCGGCCTCGGCTTGAATCTGACGACCGATACGGGCGCTGGAGACGCTGTTGAAATCGCCGGCGGCGATGACCGGGCCGGTCATGTCGCGGCGGATGGCGGCGAGCGCCGCAGCCTGATGGATCTGACCCCACTGATACTGGAAGGGCCAGGGCCGGGTCAGGTGGGCCCCGATGATGTTGACGGGGCCGAGCGGGGTCTGGGCCACGGCGGCGATCGAGACCAGACCATCGGGCCGGGCGGTTACGACGGTCAGGGGATAGCGCGAGGCGATGGCCGCCCGCGCGGCTCCGCTGGGCCGGTCCACGCGCGCGTTCAGCACGCGGTGCGGATAGCCCGCCAGCACGCGATCTAGCTGGGCCCCTGGCGCGTCGCCCAGTTCGACCAGCACCACGATGTCGGGGTCGGCCTCGGCGATGGACCGGGTGATGGCCTCCACGTTGGTGTTCCAGGCCCAGAGGTTGGCGGAATAGAGGGTCAGCGTCGGCGCGCCTTCGCGCGGCAGGGCGCCGCCGCGTGGCAACCACTGCGGCCAGACGGCGAGGACCAGCAGAGCGGTGACGCCAAGCCCCGCGATTATGGCGGGCCGCAGCCTCAACACGGCGCAGAACAAGGTCAAAGCCAGCGTCGCGGCCAGAGCTGGAGCGGTGAACTGGGCCAGCAGGTCGGTCCAGCGGTGGTCGATCCGCGTGAGGGCGGACAGCGCGACGCCGGCGGGGGCGGCCATCAGGCCCAGCGCCGCCAGATGCATCGCGGCCTTCAACGGTGAGATCAAGCGGAGGCCCTCGTGGCGGCAGCGCGGCGAACTGCCTGCTTGGCCTATCCGACCCGGGCGGCGCATGTCGAGGTCTGCGTGCCCGACGGTGAACCTCGCGCGCATTCCAATGAGCCAATCCCGGTGATTTCCTGGGTTTGCCGTCCTTGACGCCCGTTCAGCGCGCCGAGGCGGCGGGGCTGAGCAGACTGATCCTCCAATCTATGGAGATCATTCGATGAGCGACGACGCCAGCGCGCGGCTGGGCCTGCCCTATTTGGCGGCGGGACAACTGCAGAAACACGTTACCCTGAACGAAGCGCTGACGCGTCTGGACGCCCTGACCCAGACGGCGGTGGTCAGCCGGACGACCGCCGCACAGCCCGCCAGTCCCGCTGACGGCGTCCTCTATATCCTGCCAAGCGGCGCGACAGGCGCGTTCTGGGCCGGGCGACCGGCGGGCAGCCTGATGCGCGCTGAGGCGGACGGCTGGCTGGCGATCGACGCGCCTGACGGTCTGCTGGCGGTGGTGCTGGACAGCGAAGAGGTGCTGGTTCGTCGGGCGGGCGCCTGGGCGCCGTTGTCGACCGGCGCGGAGCCGGTCACAGCCTTGCAGAACCTGACCCGCCTGGGCGTGAACACGGAGGCTGACGCGGCCAACGTCATCGCCGCCCGCCTGAACAAGGCGTTGTGGACCGCGCTGGAAAGCGAGAGCGGCGGCGACGGCGACCTGCGCTTCACCTTCAACAAGCAGGGAGCGTCGGACGTCCTGTCCCTGCTGTTCCAGAGCGGCTGGGGCGGCCGGGCTGAACTGGGTTTGATCGGCGACGATGATCTGCGGCTCAAGGTCAGCGCAGACGGCGGGACCTGGCGTGACGCCTTCACAGTGGACCGCGCGACCGGGCGTCTATGGTTCGCGCAAGGCGCGACGCGGTGTGAAACGACGGTGCTGACAGCGGGCGCAAGCTGGACCCCGCCCGCCTGGGCGAGATGGGTCGAGGCGGTCTGCGTGGGCGGCGGCGGGAGCGGCGGCGCCGGCGCGGTCGGAGCCACAGGGACCGTACGCTTTGGCGGCGGCGGGGGAGGCGCGGGCGGTGTCGTCTCGGGCCTGTGGCCGGTCAACGGCTTTTCCGGCGCCTTGGCCGTTGTGGTCGGTGCGGGCGGCGTCAGCGGCGGCGTCGGCGCCAACTCCACGGTATCGGTCGGCGGCGTCCTGTTGCTGACCGGCGAAGGCGGCAAGGGCGCGGCGACCGGCAGCGCCTCTTCGGGCATCGGCGGCGCGGGAGGCGGCGGTCTGATCCGAGCCAACGCCGGCGGCGACTCGTCGGCGTCCGCCGTTGCGGGCGCAGGGCAGGCGCAGACCCGGCCTGACGGTCCTGGCGGCGGCGGCGCGGGCTGCGGGGTCAGCGCGGCCAATGT